>Ga0209278_1000055_pt1 | contig 231449 bp, 191 predicted proteins | sample JI81BgreenDNA_FD_187504 | JGI IMG/M metagenome (GOLD analysis project Ga0209278, IMG submission 187504) | Wastewater effluent complex algal communities from Wisconsin, to seasonally profile nutrient transformation and Carbon sequestration -... | ecosystem: Engineered > WWTP > Effluent > Algae... | reverse complement strand
TGTAAGCAGTCCTCCATTTCCTTCGATCACAAATCCAGTCCTTCTACCGGCTGGAAATGAACCATTCACATTTTTTACTGATACGATAGATGATCCCGCTACTGCCAATACCGTATTCACCTCAGCAAAGTTATTCAGGTTCTGGTCGATCACATTTTGTAGCGTCGATCCTCCAAGCAATAATCCTGCAATTCCTGGATTAACTCTATCTACGACATAGTTGACGCCTGCTAGTGGGCTGTTACAGTCATCTGTGGCATTCACATCGATTGTGACCGTGGCCTGATCACATAGATTAGGAGTACCTCCATCACAATATTGATATACGAAAGATACCGTACCCGAGAAACCCGTAGGTGGCGTGTAGGTCATCTGACCTGGTGTCCCCGGATCAAAATTGAGCGTACCTACCGCAGGTGGAGTCACCACTGATATGATCACAGATGGACCATCTACATCGGTATCATTCTCCACTACATTTCGAACAAGGGTGGTATTCTCCAACATTGCGTAATTATCATCATTGGCAATAGGTGCATCATTCACATTATTCACTGTGATGGCTGCTACTGCTGTACTACAATCGCCGTCTCGATCACAAATCTGATAAGTCAATACGTCAACCCCAAAAAAGTTGAGATTAGGCGTGTAGGTGATAAAATCATCTGTTGGGTCTGTTGCAGTACCATTGGTATTTACCGTCGCAACTCCATTTGTGGGAAGTACTGTGATGGTAATCGCAGAAATGGATGGACCATTTTTTCCAAAATCATCATTGGCTACCACCTGTACATTGACAGGTACTTCCTCGTTTGTCGTTGCATTATCTGCCACAGCTACAGGAAGGCTGTTAAGTGGACAGACAAGGTTATTTTGAGTACTACTGTTACCAACGTAAATATCAATAGAAAGCGCATCATTGACACTTACAGATATTTCGTTGTTGAAATTGGCGCCGAGATTGTTGAAAATCGCCTGTTGAATAGACTCATCATTGTTCAATACTCGAACTGGCAATGCTCCCATACAATCATCGGGAAGCGTAAATCTGAACAACTGGACAGGCGTGGCGCTCACGGTGTTTGGGGATGGGGAGTTTTGTAGTACCACTTGGTATACATCATATCCACCAAGATCAGCTGTATTAAATCCTGCGCCTCCATAGTTCGTCGCATTGATAAGCTGGGCTGTCCAGTTTCCAGTGATATTAATAAATGAGCCACTCCCAGGAGCTGGCGGAATAACAGGACTCGTTACAGTACCTGCTGGAATTAAGAGCGTAAATAGACCCGTCGAAATCGTCACATTGTTCGATGTGAAATTCGGGATAGCTATCGCCGTTATTTCTCTCGGGTTGTTGGGATTTAACTGGCTAAGTCCATAGGTCATGGTATTTTGTGAAAACACAAAACTTCCACTAAATACCATTAGACTTAACATTAGAATGTGCTTAGAAAGCGTTTTGAAATGAATTCTCATTTGCTGCCGGATTTTGTTAAGAATAAAAAATACTAGTCAGGAATTTGTTCTCGAATTGCGAAGGACTGCAACCTAAACATAAGGTTTTTAGGATGTCCATCCACCGTATTAAAGAGCAAATTCGTATCGTTTACTTGGCCAGAAAAGATTACCCTTCCGTCCAAGTCAATATCTTCATTAAAGTATCCTGATCTAATATAAGATTGGACCTTGAAAAAATTTTCTGGTGCTAGATCAACAGCATTAAAGATAGAAATTTTGTCATTGACCTGACCACTAAGTATAGTGTTGGCATCAAAATTTGGATCAGCGGGCCATAGGGCTCGTTTTCCGCGGACTTCAGCTTGTGCAACACCACTGAATTGTACATCCCTTTGATATAAAGCTAGAGTTGTATTGGTGAAATCTACTAAGTTTTCAGTAGGACTCAGATAAAATGCATCTGCAGTAGCCGTACCTAAATGATTTCTATGGCGAACTACCACATAGTAATCGCCTTCACCTACATTGGGGAACACCAAGGGCGAATGGCCGTCCACATCGACAATTCTACCATTTTTTTGTACCAATCCAGATCTTGTTCCTATTTTCTCGTCAATATTTGTGCCATTCCTTAGCTCTACCCATACCCAATCTACTACAGAATCCTCACCTCGGTCTGAAAGTACATTCATATTCTGAATGGTTTCAGAAAGGGTATTATTCATTTTTTGGAATCCAGGTCTGCCGTCATAAGGACTAGTCAAAGGCACAAAGCCCTGCTCTCTTAAGTTATCAGGCATCAAATAGGTCATTGTCCTAGATAATGGACCTGATAAAAACACCTTGGCATAAAGTCGGACCGAAACAGAATTGACTAGGATCACTACTTTTGCTTGTTCACAAAGATTTGGAATACCCCCATCACAATACTGGTATACAAAACTATCCCTTCCTGCAAAGTTTTCTGCCGGTGAATATTCAAAGGTGCCATCTGAATTCAGCAATAAAAATCCATGTTGCACAGAATCCACCAAAGTGATCATCAAGGAAGGACCATCGACATCAGTATCATTGCCCGTCACATCGCCCGCTAATATGGTGTTTTCATTGATTGAATAAAAATCATCTACTGCAATTGGGACATCATTTATTGGCAATACCTCTATAACTACTGAAGCAGTGTCACACAAATTGGGTGTACCTAGATCGCAGTATTGATATTCAAATTGATCGGGGCCAAAGTAATCAGGAGCGGGTGTATAAGAAAATGCTCCATTACTATTTAATACCAAGGCTCCTTGAGTGGGTGTTGATAACAGGCTAATGCTTATTTCTGGACCATCCACATCGGTATCATTTTGAGTGACATTACCAACCAATACTTGGTCTTCCAATATAAAATGGGAGTCATCATTGGCTATGGGTAGGTCATTCACTGGTAGAACTGAGACAATCACTGTCGCATCTCCGCATGAAATATTGCTATCACATATCCGATATACGAAGAAGTCTATTCCTGAAAAATCTGGATTCGGAGTATATAAGATTATATCGTCTGTCGCGTCATTGGTAGTACCCCGTGTATCCACAACGGCTACACCATTTTGAGGTGGTTCAGTAATTTGAATCCCTTGATTGCCTGGTCCATTCTGACCATAGGTATCATTGGCCAATACATCAATTACTATTGGTCCGTCTTCAAACGTGTTTACATCGTCATCAGTAGCAGCCAGAGGTATGTCACAGTCATCCGGTATCCCATCACCATCTGAATCAAATAAGTCACTGCCTTTACAGCATTTATCAATACAGTCAGGGGCACCATCACCATCGGTGTCTAATCGAAGGTATGCATAAAAAATATTTAGATTACTTAACAGATTTGTCGCTACTGGGCTCTGAATGGAAATCTGTATTTCATCAAAACTTTGTGAAGCTCTAAACCCCAAAAATCCAATACCAGAATTGCCGCCTAGTAGATCTAATCTCAATAGCCCACCACTCGCAAAAAATGTCTCTCTGAGGTTTCCGTTTAAGTAAGTGCGAACTGAAACCCCACTCAGTACCCCGAGATTTAATAAGCCACCACCTCCAGATATTGCAAACCCTGCCTCATATCCTGCGGGAATGAGCTTATCTACCCGAATACTTACCGCAGCATTGACTAGTAGACCTACTCCCAGTGTAAGGCTAGCTGCATTATCTAAGTCATTATCAGCTATATGGGACAAACTATTTATTTCACACGAGGCACAAGCAGCCCCCGTAAAACCTGTTCGGGCATAAGCTAACTTTGCAGCGTACTCCGAAGTGGCAGTTAGTGGTTCTACACAGAGCGCAGATAGATCTACTACGTCGATGTTATTGTTTAGACAGTTGACTGGTTCTTCGAATGCATAGTATACCCGAATACTCGTAAGAAGGCCTAAAACGTTTCCAATGATGAGTTCTATTTCATCGAATTCTTGCGAAGAGATAAAACTAATTCTCTGTTGATTTCGTCCACCTCCTATCAGACCAGCAGTAAGGATTCCGCCAGTACTTGTGGCATTCTCCACGAGCACATTGTCCCGATAAGTACGAAGCTGAAAACTGGATAGCAGACTACTCGTCAATAAGCCCTGAGGAAAATCTACGACAAACCCTACCCTTCTACCTGCTGGAATAAGTCTTGTGGTATCCTTCACACTCATAAGACTGGTAGCTGACACCAATCCCAATAAACTATTATAGCTTAGGAAATTTCCTAAATCACCATCTACCACATTTCCAGCATTTCCGCTACCACACAATAGACACAACCCGCCAAAAGCTCCCTCTCCATCAATTACGACATTTTTACCAACCATAGGTTTATTACATCCAGATTCATTCGCAGAAGTCCTATATGATATGGAGACGGAATCCACACACCCATTGGCACCGGTAAGAACGAAGCTGTATATACCCTCCTCCACTAGACCTGTGACAAATCCTGAATGATCCACCAAAACGGCAGACGGATTGGTCGAAGAGGGACTCCAAGACTGACCACTCATTGCTGGAAGTAGCTGTGCCGTACCCCCTGATAAGGATGGACAAACGGAAATATCTACACCTGCATTGGCCTCACAATCTGGAAAACATGCAGTTGGCAAACCTACTTTATTGACAATTCCATCATTTCCCCCATCACATTTATCTATACAGTCTGGAAATCCATCAGAATCACTGTCTAATCTTACGTATCCATGATATACCCGATAAGTACCCAATAAAGATAATGGTATATTAAAAGAGATCCTTACCCTGCGAAATGCCAGACTCGTTTTAAATCCGACTTGGGTACGCCCATTCGCCAATAATCCAACATCTGCAAGATTTGAATTCATGATACGAGATTCTAGTAAATTTCCTGTCGGACCATAGGTATTAATTGTGATATTCCCAAGTACATCCAATGACAAGAGCCCCAGAAGTCCTACTTGTTCGATTTCGAAACCGACATCCGTACCCGCTGGTAAAGTGGTACCGGCGTTGATATCAATGAAGCCACTTCCAAGTAATAAAAATGTTCTACTTGCAAAATCACTCATATTGGTATTCACCACATTGCTGGGATTTGAGAAGGTGCCTGTCGCAGCTGATACTTGTGGAAAATTATTGGTCGTCAGGGTAAGCTTACAGTCAGGGCTACAATCTGAATTCTCTTGAAAAGCATAGTAAATCCTCAAACTCGATAGGGCATCTAGTGCACCTGTTTTGACTAACTCTATTTCGTCAAAATCTTGGCTCGTCACAAACTCGAGGCGTTTTCTGCCTGATTGACCTGCATTCAAAAGAGAAAGTGCAAGTAAGCCATTACCCCCGTTGGTATTAAAAGTTTCTTGGAGTACATTGTTCCTATATGTTCTGATCTGTAGCCCTTGGAGCAAGCCCACATTGAGTAGAGGGGTGCCTGGAGTTTCAATAACAAGTCCTGCCCTCCTACCTGCTGGAAAGACCAAATTATTACTTTTTATCGATATTAGCGACTGTCCGAGAAGTGCAGCGGTGGTATTTATCTGAACAAAGTTTGTAAGGTTTTGATCTACTGCATGCTCTAATTGAGTACCCCCTAACAATAATCCCAACAACCCTTGCGAAATTCGATCAACGGTGTACCCAGTGCCAGCCATCACGACATTACAATCAAAAAGTGGGTTTATTTGTAGAGTGACTGTCGCTACGTCACATAGATTCGGTACTCCTCCGTCACAATATTGATATTGAAAAACATCAATTCCGGAAAATCCAGGATTGGGGATATAGTTAAAGAGCCCATCATTGGTAATGGTAACACTGCCATTTGTCGGTCCTTGTCCAGACACAATAGTCAATGAAACGAATGGTCCATCGATATCAGAGTCATTGGCTACGACATTCCCTACCATAGCCTGCCCCTCCGTTCCTATCCAAAAATCATTTGATGCTATTGGCGCATCATTTACATTAGCAATCTGAAGAGTGACCTCTCCAGTCTTACAAAAATTGGGACTTCCACCGTCACAATATTGATAAACAAATAAGTCTACACCAAAATAATCTTGATTTGGTTCATAGGAAAATGTCCCGTCCGAATCCAGTACAAGTACCCCATGAGTTGGACCTGATACGAGGGTCACTAATTTTAACGGACCATCCACATCAAAATCATTGATCGTGACGTCTCCCAAAAATATTTGATCCTCTATAAGATCGAGCGTAAGGTTATTGACTACAGGTGAATCATTGACAGCAGTAGTCGTAACAAAAATCTTAATATTTGCACAATTTAATAATGCATCACAGATCTCAATAATTAGACTATCGGCACCAAAAAAATCTTGATTTGGCTCATATACGATAAAGTCATCTGATGCGTCTGTGGCTGTGCCATTACCATCTAAAGTGGCTAGACCATGAGTAGCTGGTGTTATTAAAGTCGAACTAGAATTACTACTCCCTACGCCTCCGAAATTGAGACTATTCGATAAGAGAATGATTTTATTCTCATCTTCCATTCCAATAATTTGAATATCTGAAACAGAAAGTATATCACATACATCACCGACACTATTGTTGTTTAAATCTTCTTGTCCTGGATTTGGGATATCGGGACAATTGTCACTTCCATCTGGAATTCCATCACCATCTCGATCGCAAACAGACACTAGATTAGATGGATCACATGGATCCAATGGATTACTAATACCATTAGCTTCGATGAGCGTCAGCGGATTGTCAACTCCCGTCACTTCTTCGCCATCCCAAAGTCCATCACCATCTGAATCAGGGTCATTTATATCGGTGCCTAAGAGAAGTTCTTCGTCGTTGCTCAGACCATCCTGATCTAGATCACAGATACCAACATTCGGATTAGGGTCACATGCATTTAGCGGATTGCTCACAGCAGTAGCTATGATTGTGGTGAGCAGATTGTCTATACCCGTCACCTCTTCCCCATCCCAGAGTCCGTCACCATCCGTATCAGGATTGGTCGGATCCGTACCAGCTATGACTTCTTGAGCATTGGTAAGCCCATCTTGATCTTGATCACAGCCAGCTGCCAATGTGCTCGGATCGCATGGATTAAGAGGATTGCTCGTGCCGGTTGCCACGGTAGGAGTCAGCAGATTATCTATACCTGTGACTTCCTCACCATCCCAGAGACCATCGCCATCGGTATCAGGATTGGTCGGATCCGTATCAGCGAGAAATTCTTCATCATTATTCAGACCATCTTGATCTTGGTCGCAGATTCCTACATTCGGATTTGGATCACAGGTGTCCAGCGGATTACTTGTTCCATTTGCTATCGTTATGGTAAGCGGGATGTCTATACCTGATACTTCTTCCCCGTCCCAGAGACCATCGCCATCGGTATCAGGATTGGTCGGATCCGTACCAGCTATGGATTCTTGGGCATTGGTCAGTCCATCCTGATCTTGGTCGCAGCTAGCTGCCAATGCGCTCGGATCGCATGGATTCAGAGAATTGCTCGTGCCGGTTGCCACGGTAGGAGTCAGCGGATTATCTATACCTGTGACTTCCTCACCATCCCAGAGACCATCGCCATCGGTATCAGGATTGGTCGGATCCGTGCCAGCGAGAAATTCTTCATCATTACTCAGACCATCCTGATCTTGGTCGCAGATTCCTACATTCGGATTTGGGTCACATGCATCTAGCGGATCGCTCGTACCTGTAGCCACTACGGACGTCTGCAGATTATCAACTCCCATCACTTCTTCGCCATCCCAAAGTCCATCACCGTCTGTATCTTGAATGATTCTATTCGTCGAATGGACAGTCACCTCTAGCAGGTCGCCCAGTCCATCATTATCACTATCTAAATCGAGGTAGTCAGGTGTTCCATCTCCATCGGTATCTACTATACCTTCTACACTATCAGGCACCGTATCACCGTCACTATCAAGATCCATAAAATTTGCAACCCCGTCACCATCCGTATCAGTAGCTCTACAAGCTGTAAAGCTTATTTCAAAAGCATCTCCCCCTGCTCCTTCTACTCCTAGCCCTTTGAGGCTAAATGACAGAGAAGAGTACACTCCAGCTACTAAAATCGATCCTGCTGAAGTACCTACATTTTGAGACTGGCTGGCTTCACCACTTGGCGTTGTCGTGATTTTTGGCTTTCTGAAAACTTTATTACCTCTTACCAAGAAATCATCCGTCCCTGAAAGTTTTGTCATACCTGCCCCGGGATTTAGTATAGTCAGTTCTGCACTATTCGATAATGTACCGCCCACACCTCCAAGGCGATCAATATGAATAATAGGATTGACTACAGGGTGGCTAAATGTAAAGTTTAGTGTAGCACTTACTTTATCGTCACCAGACAAATCAATATCCGTCACCCCAGATTCAGGGCTTGTATCCCAAAGGTAAGTAAGATCTAATGATGCACCCAAACTTACATTAGGCGAGAAAAAATTATTAGCAGAGAGGACACCTTGGCTTACACTTAGCGACCCTCCTGCTCCCACACTTCCAGTGGCTGTAATGGTGACACCAGCTAATGTACTAGCTACCACCGGCCCCGCTACTGACCAATTGCTAGTCGTACTCGTGGCATTATTACATACTTGTTCTGCATTGTTTAATATACCATCCCCATCCGTGTCAGGATCACAGACATCACCAGACGAACTTCCATTCATATTTGCTTGGCTAGGATTGGCTATGGTGGGACAATTATCTAGATCATCTGTTATTCCATCAAAATCAGCATCATTGATTTCACAAGCATCTCCTATACCATTGCCATTTGTATCTATCTGATTTGAATTTGAGGCTGAAGGGCAGTTATCCTCACTATCAAAAACGCCATCATTGTCCGAGTCTATACAGTATGCGTCACAGTCCGTATCTTCACAGTCTGCTAGATTATCACCATCGTTGTCAATTTCATCATCGCAAATTTCTAGTCCAGCTGGTGTGCCACATGGCACAGGAAAACTGCAACCCTCCGTGGCATAGGCTGTGAAAACCCTATAATTTGCCAATACACCCAAAACCGAGCCCAATCGAATCTCTAACCTATTGAATGGTTGGCAGACAACGACAGAGATATTCGCACCACCACCAATGCCTAATAAATTCACTAAACTCGATCCACTAAAACTACCAACTTGTGTATTTCCATTGAAGGCGATGATAGTTGCGTTATTTAGTAAACCTGCAACACCGCCATTGACATCGACTATAAATCCCGCCCTGGTCCCGGCAGGGTACGTTTGTCCAAGAGCTACTCTAACAAATCCAAAACCACCCACCCCAACTGGAATGCTAACACTTGCAAAATCTGATAAGGAGGGAGTCACTACATTTCCCGAACCCGAAACATTACACAAAAGACATATCCCTCCCGTGCCAGAAGCCAATACAGAGGCTCCGCTAGTAGATGACCTAGCTAGGTTCTGGCACTGACCTGCGAGATTTGAACTATCTAATAGTATCAAAAAAATAGCCAATGCCATTGAGATAGCCCTCAATAGCTTTTTTGTTTCTGCCGATTTTAGTTTCATTTCTTGATTTCGTTCACGAATCAATTATGCGTACAAAAGTAAGACTATTTAGAATATTATCTACTTGCTATTCGATTTAATAACACATAAATTTTTAGATTATATAAAAAATTTGACAGTATTACCCAAAAAAGCCGAAACAAAAGATTGACAAATAGAATTTTTAAATATAAAATTTTTACACATATAATGCCTTAATCTATGACCTCCAATTAAAAATATATGCAAAAAATAAATAAATAAATCCTTTGTAATTTGGTCTTAACTGTAGACTAGAATAGTTTTTGTATTAGTTTCTCCATACCTTTGCAGCAGTATTTGGGTAATGATTATTTCACCTAATCAACGAATTGTAAATGTCTATAAAAGTACTAAAATTTGGAGGGACCTCGGTAGGTTCTACTGAGAATATAAAAATGATTGGCGCTATTTTGACAAAACGGCACAGTCAAGATGAGCGACTCACCGTGGTCTGTTCGGCTTTCAATAAAGTCACAGATGGCCTCCTCGAGATGAGCCGAAAAGCTGCACTTGGTGATGAATCGTACTTAGAAGACCTCCTTGCTTTCTCGGATCGCCACAAAGACGCAGCCCTTCAGCTGCTTCCAGAAAAAGAAGCGATAGCTGTCCTTACGGATCTTAAAGAAAATCACGAAGTCCTGTCTAATCTCCTACGGGGTATCTTTCTGGTCAGAGAAGCCTCTGCCAGAACCATGGACTATGTCCTTAGTTTCGGAGAACGAAACTCATGCTTCATCATAGCAGCCTATCTTCGCAGTATTGGACTACCCGCCTACTACGCAGATGCTCGACAATTCATCAAAACCAATAAAGAATTCGGTGCTGCAAAAGTAAATTTTGAAGAAACCCAAGCCAAGGTGGATAGCCATTTCAAAGCTAGACAAGGAGAGATACCAGTCGTTACCGGATTTATCGCGACGGATCTTGGTGGGCTCACTACCACGCTTGGTCGAGGAGGATCAGATTATACAGCCGCCATTTTGGCTTCCACTTTAGGGGCTAGCGTACTGGAAATTTGGACGGATGTGGATGGTGTATTGACTGCTGATCCACGCAAGGTCAAAAGTGCATTTACCCTCCCACATATCACTTATACGGAAGCCATGGAGATGTCCCATTTTGGCGCCAAGGTCATTTACCCACCTACCATCATTCCAGCACTCAAAAAGAATATACCCATCTATATAAAAAACACCTTCAATCCTGAATTTGAAGGAACCCTCATCGATCAGCAGGGATCCACGAACTCTACCCTTCCGATCAAGGGGGTAACAGCTCTAGGCGACATCGCCTTGATAAAAATCCAAGGGACTGGCCTAGTGGGTGTCCCTGGTGCCTCAGCGAGAATCTTTGCGGCGCTGGGTCTTGCCAAAGTCAACGTAGTACTTATCTCACAGGCATCATCAGAGCACTCCATCTGCATCGCCATTTCCGCAAAGGATGCAAAAAATGCAACCCGCCAGCTCGAACAAGAATTCTCAAGAGAATTAGAAGTTTCCCTTATCGATCAGATCGGTATCGAACATAATGTTAGCATCATTGCAGTAGTCGGCGGCGGTATGAAAAATAGTCCAGGTATCGCAGGTTCACTCTTCCAAGCTTTGGGAAAAAACGGAATAAATATCATTGCCATCGCGCAAGGTTCTTCTGAGCTAAATATTTCTTTAGTCATCTCTAAGCGTGATGAACTCAAAGCACTAAATGTCATCCATGAGGCTTTCTTCCTTTCGGATATCAGAAAGATCCACTTATTCATCATGGGCGTGGGCTTGATCGGGTCAGAATTGTTAGACCAAATCCGAACCCAGGTTGACCAACTCGTATCCCAATACCGACTGTCCATCCAAGTAGTGGGTATCGCTAATTCGAAAAAGATGGCCTTTGCACCCAACGGACACTCTCTTTCTGAATGGCGACAAACCCTAGAAGAAAGTGACCTGGCCAGTGAACCGAGAGCCTTCATCACGCAGATGGCGCAGCTAAATCTCCCTAACTCAATCTTCATAGACAATACCGCCAATAAAGACATCCCTCAATGGTATGAAGAAATTCTAAATGCAAGTATCTCCATCGCCACTCCCAATAAGGTAGCTACTTCTTCTTCCTACGCACAGTATAAAAAACTGAAAGACATGGCGAGACAAAAAGGAATCAGCTTCAAATATGAAACCAATGTTGGAGCGGGTCTTCCTATTCTCTCTACCATCCAGAATCTAAAAAACAGCGGTGACCAAGTGACCAAAATTGAAGCAATCGTTTCGGGCTCACTATCCTATATTTTCAACAAGTTCAACAGCCAAACCCTTTTTAGCCAACTGGTCCTTGAAGCACGATCTCTCGGATATACCGAGCCCGATCCCCGTGAAGATTTAAGTGGTGCAGATGTCACTAGAAAACTGGTCATCTTAGCAAGAGAAGCGGGTTATCCCTTAGAGTTTGACCAAGTGCAAAATACGCCAATCCTGCCAAAAGAACTCATGGACGCCCCAGATACCGATAGCTTTCTTAAAGCGCTACCCAGTGCGGATGTATTAATGACCAGCATCATACAATCCGCTGAACAAGAAGGTAAAGTCCTTCGACTGATCGCTATGACACAAGGTACAGAAGCCAGTATAAAACTCACCGCTGTCGATAAAAACCATCCCTTCTTCAGCCTTGAAGGAAGTGATAATATGTTCGTGATCTACACCAATAGGTACCACAGCAGACCACTCATCATACGCGGGCCTGGAGCCGGGGCACAAGTGACAGCCGCGGGAGTTTTTGCGGATGTGCTTAGCATGGCCATGATATCATAGTGTTAAGTTTGTGAAGATCAATGGTAAATTCGACAGATTCTCAAACTAAAAATTACCAATCCTATGACGAATTAGTACCTTCGCAGGTAACAAATCATGAGGTAATCATTTAACTGTGATGGATAGAAAAATTTTGATCATCCTGGCGCATCCTATTTACGAGCGCTCCCGCATCACCAAAACTTTGGTGCAACAATCCAAGTCATTGCGCAATGTCACTATTCATGATCTGTATGAGCGCTATCCTGAATTTAATATTGATGTAGAGGCTGAGAAAAAAGCCCTCGAATCTCATGACATCATCGTATGGCTTCATCCCATTTATTGGTATAGCTGTCCTCCTTTATTCAAACAATGGCTGGATTTAGTGTTAGAAGTTAACTGGGCATATGGCCCCCAGGGCAAAGCCCTCTCTGGAAAAATAGTAGTGCACTCTGTAAGCACTGGCGGCCGAGAGGAAGCCTACCATCAAGAGGGTAGCAATAGGTTTGACATTCGGACACTGCTCAGTCCATTCGATCAAACTGCCCATCTCTGTAACATGCTATACCTTGCGCCTTTCGTAATCCATGGTAGCCACAAAATCACCAATGACGAATTATCTACCCAAACAAATAAGTGGTTGCTTACGCTATCAACCTTACAGCAGATGGACGATTTACCAATTTCTGAGTTGCAAAAATTGGCCTATCTCAATCATTGGAATATTCCGAATACAGTAACATTATAGAAATGGAAGGATTCTTAGTTCAGGCATTTATTTATTTGGGGACCGCAGTCATCATCGTACCCTTTGCAAAAAAACTAGGTCTTAGTTCTATTTTGGGCTATCTATTGGCGGGAATCGTTATTGGACCATTCATCTTAGGGCTCATTGGGAATAAAGGCACAGACATCATGCATTTTGCAGAATTTGGGGTAGTGATGATGCTTTTCCTGATCGGCCTTGAACTCGATCCACACCAATTTTGGAAAATGAGAAAAGCCATTGTGGGACTAGGCACGAGCCAAATGATAGGCACTGCCTTCTTGCTATTTCTGGTTTTCCATTTCGTGATTGATTTCAGTTTTTCCACTTCCATCGTTATTTCAGCAGCTTGTGCCATGTCTTCCACTGCCATTGTCCTCCAAACACTAAAAGAAAAAGGACTGATGAAAACGACCATGGGGGAAAGCAGTTTTGCTGTATTGCTGTTTCAAGATATGGCCATCATTCCGATCTTGGCATTGATTCCTTTGCTATCGAATCATACATTCACCAATACTGATCATGGTCTAGATGCCACCCAAGACTTACCAGGATACTTGAGGACCGGCTTGGTCATTGGAGCCATTGGTTTGGTCTATCTTTTCGGAAGATACATGGTGCCACCATTGCTATCACTGATCGCCAAGACTAGACTCCAAGAGCTGTTTACAGCTAGTGCACTCTTATTGGTAATTGCAGTAGCATTACTCATGCAGCTTGTAGGATTGAGTCCCGCATTGGGGTCCTTTTTGGCAGGTGTAGTTCTCGCCAATAGTGCATTTCGTCACGAGCTGGAGACCGACATTGCTCCATTCAAAGGGCTTCTGCTGGGTCTTTTTTTCATTGGGGTAGGTGCTTCCATTGATTTCTCACTCATTATTGACAATCCACAGTTTATCCTACTCACCACCCTGGGAGTTACCATAATAAAGTTTTTAGTACTCCTCATCATTGGGCATCGATACCAGCTTAGCTCAGATCAAAATCTCTTATTTGCATTTGGATTATCCCAGGTAGGAGAATTTGCGTTTGTAATCGTAAGTTTCGCAGGTCAATTGAATATTCTCCAAGGCAGTATTGGCAATCAAATTATGGCGGTTACAGCTCTTAGCATGTTGCTGACCCCTTTCCTGCTTTTGATCAATGAGCGATTCATCGATCCATATTTCGGCACCAAGGAGCGAAAATCAGATCAAGAAATGGATACGGACATCACCAAACATGCTGTCATCATCGCCGGATTTGGACATTTTGGTAGTACAGTAGGCCGCATGCTTCGGGCAAACGGAATAGATGCCACCATCCTAGATAATGACTCAGAGCGAGTCAATTTGCTCCGAAAAATGGGCTTTCGGGTCTATTATGGCGATGCCACTCGGATGGACCTCCTGCACGCAGCTGGCATCGAAAATGCAAAACTATTTATTGCCGCCATAGATTCGCCGGAGGTCAACTACCTCATCATAGAAGCAGTGAGAAAGCATTATCCAAACCTAAAAATTTTGGCTAGAGCCCGCAACAGAATGGATGCTTATGATCTTATAGAGCACGGGGTGACTGACGTGTATCGAGAAACCCTCTATACCGCCGTTCATCTTGGTGTAGATGCACTCGTAAGTCTTGGAAAGCGAAGATACTCTGCCACTAGACAAGGCCAAAAATTCATCATCTATGACGAAAATGCACTTGTCAAATTAGCTAAAGCAAGACACGATAAGAAGGAATACATCCTAAGTGTAAAAGAAGAAATAGAGCTTCAGGAACAACTCCTCCAAAATGACCTACAGACCAATTTAGCATCCCAAGAAAATGACTGGGATAGTTTGGAGATCAAAAAAGCCTACTACCCCGAACAAACCAATCCTATAACATAGAATTTTGCATTCTTTAATCGAAAATTAAGAAATTTTTACATGAGGGCTGTCGTCCATTGCATAGACGAAATACATATGCGATGAAAACATTCGCCATACTTCTCTGTTCGACATTTTTCTACATCCATCGATCAAACGTAGGTTTTTGTCGTTTTTTATGATCAATATGGCCAACTATGAAGTTGATAATCAGTTATCGATCTAAAAAAAATCCTTTGTTTTCTTCAATTTCGTACCTTTGTAATAAAGTTTAAGTGTTTCTATGATCCTTCGATTTGTCATTTTCCTTTTCACTTTTTCGATTGCGTGTGCTGTACATGCACAATTGGATACCATTCGGTTTACGAATCCTTCCTTTGAGAGTGTGCCAAGACTTGGGAATACAGAGACCAAACAAGCTACCATCGCAGATTGGACAGATTGCGGTCTGCGCAGATTTCCAGCAGAATCTCCCCCAGATATTCACCCTGGAAATTTCTGGATGAACAATGTCGGTCCTGCTGATGGAAAAACCTACATAGGCATGGTGGTTAGGGATAATGATTCTTGGGAAGGCGTAGGACAGAGACTTTCGGGCTCCCTAAAAGCTGGAAACTGTTATAAAATGACAGCCTCCCTCGCTCGATCCAATCAATACATTTCCCAGTCCAGATTGCATATGTCTGGAGAAAGTATCAATTACACAACTCCTACTGTACTGAGAATTTGGGGTGGTAATGGCAGTTGTGAAGACAAGGAATTACTCGGCGAATCTCCCGGTATCGCCCATGAAGAATGGCGGACGTATGAATTCAGTTTTCAGCCCACCAGAAATTATGCCTACATCATGATCGAGGCATTCTATAAGACCCCAGTCCTCATACCTTACAATGGACATATCCTTGTGGATAATCTCAGCCACATCTACCGAATCGAATGCCCGTCAAAAAATATGATCGCTACCGTGGTCCAAAAAGAGATTCCGAAGCCGATCGCTTCTGTCGAAAAACCAAAAACTAATGCACCCCCACATAAACAAGCCAGAGTGACTGAAGCGGCAGAAAAAGCCAGAGTGACCGCCGCCAAAAAAGCCGAACCAAAAGCCAAAATCCTGCCAGATTTAGATAAAACTAAAATCAAAACAGGGACCAAAATCGAGATCAAACAGCTATACTTCAAAGCAGATCAATCAATCATTGAGGAGAACTCTACAGAGGTGATCGAAGAGATTGCTGAATTCCTCATCGAAAATCCTCAAGTGAAAATCGAAATCGGAGGTCATACCAATGGGATACCCAGCACCGCATATTGTGACAAGCTATCTACCGAACGAGCAAAGGCCGTATACAGTGCCCTTATTTCCAAAGGGGTACCAGAATCAAGCCTCACCTACAAAGGATATGGAAAGCGAAGAAGAAAAGCCCTAGATACCACACCAGAAGGTCGAAATATCAATCAAAGGGTGGAAATCATGATCCTTAATATGTAAATCTGCTGATTTGATCGTCTTTAATTAACCAACCAAATACTTAAAACCATGAAACAAAACTTGACTATTTTATTTGCCTTTCTACTTTCCAGTTTTTCGCTCACCAGCCAAAATATCAAAGAAATCGAAAGCTCTATGAGTTTAGGTAGACAAAATGCCCACTTCCTCGAAATAAATGATGCCAAACTCAAAACCGTAGAAGATGCTTTCAAAGATTACATGAAAGGATTTGGAAAAATCAACTTCAATAAAAAAGCAAAAGAATACTTCGGAAGTCAAATCTCTATACCTGCTATGGGCAACGTGCCCGTGGACTTCTATGCAAAAATGGAAGAAAGAGCCAATCAGGTGACACTTTATGTATGGGCTGACCTCGGTCCTGCTGGCGGCGGATTCATCAATAGTAAGAGCCATGCTTCACAAGCCAATGGCGTCAGTGTATTTTTAGAGGACTTCTTTATATATACCAAAAAAATCCTGATCAACAACGAACTGAAAGAGCAGGAAAAACTCCTTTCAAACTTGGAGAAAGAACTTTCAAAATTGGTCAATAAAAACGAAGATTACCTCAAAGATATCGAAAAAGCCAAGGCAAAAATAGCCCAAGCTGAAAAAGATATCCTAGAAAATAAACAAGCCCAAGCTGAAAAAAATAAAGAAATCGAAGCAAAAAAAGAAGACATCAAGGGAGTCACTACTCGTCTAAATAATGTCGGCAAGAACTAATACCCAAAAAACTCCATTTTAACACAAAAGGCGTGTAAATCTTTATGTTTACACGCCTTTCTTTTTTGTTTAGGTCTTTTCTACCATAAGATTGGCTCCTTACTCAAGTGCGAATTTTACTGGTAGCGTGTACTTGACAGAGACTGCCTTTCCGTCTTGTCTGCCTGGTATCCATTGTAACTTATCCGTTTGCATTTTTTCCATAGTGGACAAGACTGCTTCACCACATCCCCCACCCGGATTACGCAAGATCTCAAAATCTGTAACTCCACCATCTTTAGTAACCACAAAGCTCATTACAACCATCCCTTGGATTCCTGCCTCTCTGGCTTCGGTAGGATATTTTAAATTCTGATAGATATAATTCATGATCCCGGAAGTAGTGCAGCTGGCTTTATCCTCTGCGCTGCCATTTTTTTCGCATCCTGGAAAAATAGGCATGACCTCTGCTTTGGTCAAAATTTCATCTTGCTTGGGCGAACTATGCTCTTTCTTTTGGGCAGTCTTCTGCTTTTCCAATGGTGACAGTTTTATTTCCCCCTGATCTCCCGGAGGTGCTGGTGGTGGTGGTGGCGCCAGCTCTTCCATAGCTGGAGGTGCAGGAGGAGGCGGTGGTGGTACTGTATCAATGTCAGGTACCTGATGTACACACCCTGATAGTAGGATCGCTGCTCCGAAGAGAACACTCGACAATGCGAGTACGATACTGGATTTCAATTTTGATTTTCGTTGGGTCATCTTTTTAATTCTTTGACGAATGAATAATTGATCGAGTGGCTGCACCAATGCACGTGATTGGTTATGAACAGACCGTATTAGAAAATGGCCATATTTCTCTTTTCCAAAACTGCGGACTACGCTAGAATCCGCCTGAAATTCATGAAGGGACCGAAAGGGTTTGGCAAACAACCATATACTAGGTACAAACCAAAAAACAACTTGTAAAAACTCGATGAACAAAACATCATAGGAGTGCCCCAATGAAAGATGAACCATCTCATGCCGGATCGTCATCTCAAACTCATCTCCACTACGGTCCATATTTTCGGGTAGGTATATGCTTCTGAGAAATGAGAAAGCTCCTCCGTGCTCCACTTGATGAACCCTCAAGTCATATGCTCCCAATGACGCCACAGAACTGCTGTGTCTGTGTATTTTCCATACTGCCAGTAAATTATTGGCGAATCTACAAGATAGGAATACTACACCAAGTCCATAAGCCACGTAAAGGATAGGGAGCCATGAAAATTCACTTCCTGTGGTTTGGACCTTGGGAAGTACTCCATCAGGATAAATCCCAACTTGTGGTAGCAAGATACGGATCGGCTCACTGAATTCCGAAAAAGTAAAATCTCCAAACCAACTGAGTATCAATACCTGAACAATTCCCAACAGCCCAAAGCCTCGAGAAAAATTATACCACTTAGATCGATTCATCAATAGGCGCATCCCAAAATAAACCAATAGCAATGCCACGCTTGCCTTTATCCAAAAGATAAATAGACTACTCATGATCCGATGATTTTAACTGATTCATCAATTCCTCGATGTCCTTAGCACTTAGCTTTTCTTCTGCTACTAAAAATGATACCAAGGACTGATAATTCCCACCAAAATAAGACGTCACCATACTGCTGATACTGGTCGCACTGTAATCCTCCTTGGCTATGATTGGAAAATATTCGTGGGTCCTTCCATAGGCCTTATGATCTACAAAACCCTTTTTCTCTAAAATCCGCACAATAGATGAAATACTGCTGTGGGGCGGTTTGGGATCTGGAAATTTATCCAATAACTGGCTGACTGTACACCGGCCTTCTTCCCATACCATCATCATGATCTCTTCTTCTGCTTTTGTCAATTTGTTCATCATTGCTCCTATCTAGTTGATGACACAAAGGTATAACGTATTTTTTAGTTATTCAACTATTTTTTTAGTTAATTGAAAAATATTTTGCTGTCAACGGGGAAAATCAAACAAATTGTCTTGACACAGCTATCTAAAAAAGATCTTTCCCTCTGAAAAATCAGATGCCCAAAGAAAAGATTAGCAGTCAGAAAATAATGTTCACAGGTTTTCAAAAGATTCTTTAGCTTTATGTCGTTAATATGTGAAGGTGAATACATCCCACCTTAATCTCCAGCTTTCAACAGCCACCGAATGAAAAATCTGAAAAATCTTCCTAAAGAGGAAAAACTAAATGTTTGGAGCCATGGCCTAGGAGCTCTAGTAATACTGCTCTTTATGCCCTTTTTTTTCATCTATCTGCCCGCCCATGTAGAAAAAGGGCAGATATTGGCTTTTGCCTACTTTTTTGGTAGTCTCATTTTCTTATTTCTAATGTCGACTTTATACCATTACCATGTTGATGAGAAGAAGAAAGGTTTGTTTCGAGTTCTAGATCATATCGGAATCGTCATTTTGATTTCAGGAAGTTATGTTTCTTTCATTTCATACTTCCTCCCTACAGATAAGGGCTTTCTGGTATTGAGCATCCATTCGGCTATTTGCCTTATTGCCATCGCTTTCAAACTCTTCTTTACTGGAAGATTTGAGTTTTTATCTTTAGCCCTATACCTTAGCCTTGGATGGATGGTGGTTTTGATTTTCCAAGATATGATCATTCAAATGTCGCCTGCAGCACTAAATCTATTGATCGTGGGTGGTATCTCCTATACGGTAGGTGTCGTATTCTATGCCATCCCCAAAATCCCATACAATCATTTTATCTGGCACCTTTTTGTATTGGTCGGCAGTATCAGCCATATACTTTCACTTAGTTTTGATGTCCTAAGCCAAACCAACTAACATACTTCCTTTCGGAATTTAATTCGTATTCAAAATATATAGTCTTCCACTTAGTAATTTCCAATCGAAAATGCACTTTCGTCCGGAATACTGAATCGTTCGTCGAAATAAACCATGTTCCCGTACACGGGATTGAAAAAAATTATATCTTTGTGATATTAAAATGATATCAAAATCAAACAAAATGAAGCAAGAAATTCTATTCAAGCCGTACAATGGCTATGTTGCATTGTTGGTCAGTTTTGTGGCCATTTTCGGAAGTGGTTGGATGATTTATTTGACGAAGCAGCCCATTTATATTTTGGGCATTGTCATTGGCTTTATCATTCTTTCGGGCCTCATCATGGTCAATCCCAATGGCTCTAGGGTACTCGTTCTCTTCGGCGAGTACGTTGGTACTATCAAGAATAATGGATTCTTCTGGGCCAATCCCCTTTATATGAAGAAAGCGATTTCGCTCAAAGCATCTAATTTCGACAGTGAACGGGTAAAGGTAAACGACAAACTCGGTAATCCCATCTTGATTAGCGCCATCTTAGTATGGAGGGTAAAAGATACCTACAAAGCTGCATTTGAGGTAGACACTTACGAAAACTTCGTAAAAGTACAATGTGATGCAGCAGTCCGAAAACTAGCCAGCCTTTATCCCTATGACAATTTCGAAGACGAGGGCAGCCAAGAGGAGATCACCCTCAGGTCTAGTGTCAATGAGGTAAGTATAGCACTCGAAAGAGAGCTCGATGAGCGATTAGCTATGGCGGGTATCGAAGTCCTCGAAGCCAGGATCGGTTACTTGGCATATGCGGAGGAAATCGCTAGTGCCATGCTCAAAAGACAGCAAGCTACAGCTGTCATTGCTGCACGACACAAGATCGTAGAAGGTGCAGTCAGCATGGTAGAAATGGCCATCGATGCCCTCAGTAAAAGAGAAGTCGTACATCTAGACGAAGAGCGAAAAGCTGCTATGGTAAGCAACCTTATGGTGGTACTCTGCTCTGATAAAGAAACCACGCCGGTAGTCAATGCTGGCACACTCCATCATTAACTCCCTACACCATTTTCCACGGTCGGAACCACAAAGACGTGCTGCGGTTCCGACCATTTTTAACTATTTTGATATGAAGCAGAATCTACACCCCATTTTTAAATCGCAGTCTTATGGTCGCCTAGCTGCACTCATTTGCTATCTTTGTTTTTCTGCCACAATTCTCACTGGTCAAAACCCATACATTCAGATTACACAACACATATCGGGAGAGTTATTCCTAGTACCAAATCCGAAAGTTCTCGTTTTACTGCATCCTGGATCAGGACCTACCGACCGCAATGGCAACCAAAAAATGATGAGCAACAACAGTCTGCTTTTCCTTGCTCAGGAGCTTCAGAGGGCGGGTATCGCTGTCTTCTCTATCGATAAACGAGTCATCAATCAACTAAAAAAAGGAACCATCACTTCCAAACCAGATTTTGACTTTGACGATCAGGTAGAAGATTTAAAATCAGTGATTCGTTTTTTCTTAGATTCCTCCAGATATGAAAAGCTGGTCACCATAGGCCATAGCGAAGGATCATTGATTGGTATGCTTGCTATGAAGGCCGGCGCTGACGCCTTCATTTCTCTATGTGGCATTGCGGATCCAGCCGGCCAGGTGATCGTACAGCAAATAGCTCGGCAAACACCTTTCTTAGAAGAACTCAGCCAAAAATATGTAGACACTCTGATGATGGAAAAACACATACAGAATGTTGACCCAATCCTGAGAAGTCTTTTCCGTGAAGATATGCAAGACTTCCTGATCACCTGGTTTAGACACGATCCTTGCAAAATACTTGCTGAAATAAAAAAACCCGTACTCATCATCGATGGTGATACTGATATACAAGTAGATACCGAGCAAGGACAAAAACTACAGTCCTGCCAGCCTTTAGCCAATTACAAAACCATGGAGGGAATGAATCACGTACTCAAAAAAATCAGCCCTGCTGACCGCAAAGCCAATATGGAAAGCTATAAAAATCCAGAATTGACTATTCATCCAGATCTGACTCCAACCATTATGGATTTCCTGAACACCAAAATATGGTGAACATGAGTAAGAAAAAAGCATTCGCCCTGAGAATAGACGAACAGGTCCTCCAAGCCGTGGAAAAATGGGCAGCAGACGAGTTTCGCAGTGTCAATGGACAAATCGAGTGGATCATCCAGAAAAGCCTCAAAGACCACAAAAGGATGCTTTCTAGGCCTAACTTGGATGAGGAAAATGCGGCAAGCAAGGATTCAACTTCTATCTCTTAGCGAGCTCGGCTTCCAATACTTTCTTTAGTACCTTTTCCATAGATTTTTGTAATTGTGGGAGTTCGACCTGCTCTTGGGTGATATACACAAACATGATTCTTAGTGCTAGGGACTTCTCTATACAAATCTTTTTGAAAGCAACATTGGAAGTGCGGTAGGCTTCGATAAGGCGTCTTCGGACCAAATTACGATCCACCGCACGTTTAAACTTTTTTTTTGATACAGACAAACCAATTTTAGGGAGATGATGGTCTCTTTCTCCAATGGCGAAGCGGGAATCAGGCTCGTAGGGCTCGTGTAAGAAGTAAGCTTTGATTGGGTATTGAAAGACATGCTGATTGTGCTCGAAAAGCCGCTCAATGCTTTTTTTGGATTTTAGTCTTTCATTTTTTTTAAAGCCTTGCTGAATCTCCACGTCTCTTATACAATATTTTTCCTTGGAGAAAATCCAAATTCAAGTAAATACAAAAGCTGAACAATCCGCATCGTATCGAATTATTCAGCCTTCATGATGTATTTTTGAGAAAAGACTACTTGTGTGTCTTCTCGTCTGATACGGTTAGTTTGTATCTGCCACGGGCTCTTCTAGCAGCAAGCACTCTTCTACCATTTTTGGTAGCCATTCTAGATCTAAACCCATGTTTATTTGATCTTTTCCTTCTTGAAGGTTGAAATGTACGTTTCATATCTATTTTTATTTATAGTCAGTCGACCTATCATTTAAAGAGCCGCAAAATTAGCAATATTTATTGAACTACAAAGTAATTTTGCGAACTAATTCAAAAAATCCTTAAAAATACCGTCATACCAGGCGCTTATCCGTTCATAGATTTCAGAAACTCCTCGTTGCTCGTGGTACCGAGCATGTATTTTCTGAGGAATTCCATCGCTTCATCTGGCTTCATGTCTGCGAGGTGATTTCTGAGTACGAACATTCTGGAAAGCGTAGCTTGATCCAAAAGAAGATCCTCCCTTCTGGTACTCGACTTCGTGAGATCAATGGCAGGATACAACCGCTTATTGGCAAGTGAACGATCCAGCTGAAGCTCCATATTTCCTGTACCTTTGAATTCCTCAAAGATGACTTCGTCCATTTTAGATCCTGTATCTGTAAGGGCTGTTGCCAAAATAGTGAGCGATCCACCACCTTCGATATTTCGGGCTGCCCCGAAAAACTTTTTAGGTTTGTGAAGAGCATTGGCCTCGACCCCACCCGAAAGTACACGACCACTAGTAGGGGCTACGGTATTATAGGCTCTAGCCAAACGAGTGATACTGTCTAGAAGAATGACCACATCATGACCACTTTCTACAAGTCTCTTTGCTTTTTCAAGGACGATGCCAGCTACCCGTACGTGGTTTTCAGCAGGCTCATCAAATGTAGAGGCCACTACCTCTGCCTTTACACTTCGTCTCATATCAGTTACCTCCTCAGGTCGCTCATCGATGAGTAGTACAAGGAGATAGCACTCAGGGTGATTTTTTGCTATAGCATTGGCAACATCCTTTAGGAGGAATGTTTTTCCAGTCTTGGGCTGTGCCACGATCAAGCCCCGCTGACCCTTTCCGATGGGAGCAAATAGATCAATCATTCTATTTCCATAGTCTTTTCCAAAACTAGTAGCAGACGTCAGGACAAATTTCTCATTTGGAAACAAGGGAGTGAGATAATCAAAAGGTACTCTTTCTCTTACTTGGGCAGGATCAAGCCCATTAACTTTATTAACCTTAAGAAGTGCGAAGAATTTTTCACCCTCTTTTGGAGGGCGGATGGTACCTTGTACCGTATCACCCGTTTTGAGTCCTAGATTTTTGATCTGCATCGGACTTACGTAAATATCATCGGGAGAGGATAGATAGTTGTAATCTGAGGATCTCAAGAATCCATATCCATCAGGCATCATTTCCAGAATTCCGTCCCCTTCGATAATGCCATCTAGCTCGATATCGTATTTTGGAGGTTGGGCCGGTGCTTTTTGTTCGATCGGTCGCGGAGCAGCCTGTTGTTGTGGCTGAGGAACCCTAGGCGAAGAAGGTGCATCCGGTGTCCTAGCGACCTCTGGTTGCGGTTCTCGAATTATTTTTTCGAATTTTCTTTTTGGCTGATCCTGATTTGCCACCGGTGTTTCTGGCCTTTCAGCTTCTACAGGTTTGGGGACTTCTTGGGTTGTTGGTGCAGGCGGTATTGCATCTGGGTTGAATTTGATTCGTTCTGATTTTGGAACAAATTTTTTCATGACCCGCTCTACTTTTGGCTCATCGGGATTGTCCGTATCTATCGCTTTGGGATCGAATACTTTTTGGTTTTGCGGCTTTGGAGCTTGAGGAGTTGGCCTTTCGGAAGGTTTTGAGATATTTGGATTTTGGGGTCTATTTTGGTTCTTATTTTGGAGAGCCTTTTCAGCTACTTCTTCGGTTTCTGCGAAAATTGGCTTTTCATTTTTGATAGCTTCGAGGAGTGCCTCTGTTTCGTCCTCTTCTTCTCGAAGGCCTTTGAGCACTATTTTCTCTTTATTTGTGCTACCTTTTGGTCTGCCTCTTCTTTTTGGCGCCACACGAATCGCATTTTCTTCTGATACTTCTGCTTCTACGCTGCCTTTATTGGCTTGTGCTTGTTCATCGAGTATTTTATAAATTAGATCTTGTTTGGTATATTTTCTGAAGGACTCGACGCCAAGTTTTTCGGCTATGGCCCTTAATTCAGGCATTAACATGTCGTTAAGCTGTAAGATATCGTACATAAACTGTTTGGTTTGATTAGGTTCAAATGTTGTGTGCGGAAAAGTTATAAAGGTGGAATTTTTTGAGAGATGCTGACGCAACTACTTTAAAACAGCGACGCAAAAATACATATAATATTTACAAATCAAAAAGTATCTTTGCGAAATATTTCTAATTTTTCTTCATTTTACCCAATTGATATGTTAGAGCTTCATTTTTTTAGGAACGAGAAAGAAAGAATTATTGAGGGATTGCGAAAAAGAAACTATTCAGACGAGGCTCTGAGCATCATCGAAGAAATAGTTAATTTGGACAATCAACGCAAAGCTACCCAAACTGAATTGGACCAGACTTTAGCACAAATCAACAGCCTATCAAAAGAGATAGGTGATCTGTTCAAATCTGGAAGTGCCCAAGAGGCCAACTCGAAAAAAGAAGAAGTATCCAATCTAAAAATTGTTTCTAAAGATCTGGAAATCAAGCTCGATAAGACAAAAGAAGAACTCGAAACACTCCTGATTAGTGTGCCAAATATTCCCTATCATCTCGTGGCTTCGGGAACTTCTGCTGAGGACAATACAGTCTATAAAGACCTCCAAGGCTCCATACCAGCACTTCCAGAAGACGCACTCCCGCATTGGGAAATCGCAGAAAAATACAAACTCTTCTCGTTAAAACTGGGGGTACAACTTACAGGCTCAGGATTTCCAGTATACACTGGTCAAGGTGCAAAACTTCAGCGAGCTTTGATTAGCTTTTTCCTAGATGAGGCCGCAGCGGCTGGGTACCATGAGATTATACCACCTCTCCTCGTCAACAAGGATACTGCCAGAGCGACTGGACAACTACCAGATAAAGAAGGGCAGATGTATTACATGGAAAAAGACGACCTATATCTAATCCCAACGGCTGAGGTACCGATCACCAACATTTACAGAGATCAAATCCTGAATGTTGCTGATTTTCCTATCAAAATGGCTGGATATACACCTTGTTTCCGAAGAGAGGCAGGCTCGTATGGTGCTGACGTCAAAGGACTCAATCGGGTACACCAATTTGACAAAATTGAAATCGTTCAGATCGAGCACCCTGATAAATCATATGATACCCTTCATCAGATGGTAGCACACGTAGAAGGCCTCCTGCAGAAACTGGAACTACCATACCGCATTTTGCGTTTATGTGGTGGTGATATGAGCTTTGGATCTGCGATGACTTATGACTTTGAGGTTTTCTCCGCAGCACAAAAACGGTGGTTGGAAGTAAGTTCGGTATCAAATTTCGAAACCTTCCAGTCCAATAGAATGATGCTTCGGTTCAAAGATGAGCAAGGAAAAATGAGGCTAGCGCATACGCTCAATGGTAGTGCTTTGGCACTAGCCAGAATTGTAGCAGCGATCTTAGAAAACTACCAAACGCCAGAAGGAATCAGCATTCCGAATGTCCTCAGACCCTACACCAAATTTGATTTGATTACCATTTAACAAAAAATTATTATTTTATGATGTACTGGATTATTTTGGGTGTTTTTGGGATCGTAGGTGCCCTTGTAAGCAGCCGACTAAAATCAAAATTCAACCAATACAGTGCCGTGGGACTCCGAAGTGGAAAATCTGGCGCCGAGATAGCTTATGATATGCTCAGACACTATGGCATACATGATGTAAAAATCGTGGAAGGTCAAGGCTTTTTGTCTGACCACTACAATCCCATGACTAAAACTGTGGCACTTTCTCCTGAAGTGTACAGAGCTAGATCTATCGCAGCAGCAGCAGTAGCAGCTCACGAATGTGGCCATGCTGTACAACACAATACAGCCTATAGTATGCTCATGATGCGATCTAGATTGGTACCGATCGTACAAATCTCTAGCCAGCTACAGCAGTTCCTTTTCATGGGTGCGATTTTCGGCGGTTTTCTTGGCGGTGGAGGTGCCCTTGGGTATTACTTTATGTTGGCCCTCGTCATCACTTTTGGAGTGACAGCATTGTTTAGTTTGGTGACCTTACCCGTGGAGTTCGATGCATCGAATAGAGCCCTCGTATGGCTAGACCAGACTGGTGCGGCGCAAGGGAGAGAGTACGAAGGTGCGAAGGATGCACTTTGGTGGGCTGCTATGACTTATGTGGTTTCTGCCTTGAGTGCGTTGACCCTGTTTTTGTACTTCCTACTCAGCTTCTTAAATCGGGAATAACTTCCAAGATATCTTAACTAACGAAACGATAAAATTTTTTCAACTTATGAATGATGACTTAGATAGTTTGTTGAACAGTGGCTACCAGACCATGGAGAAGGCCATCGATCACCTGAACGAAGAATTTATCAAAATCAGAGCAGGAAAAGCTTCACCAGCTATGCTTAATGGTGTAATGGTAGATTACTACGGGTCTCCCACGCCTGTAGCACAAGTAGCCAATGTGACCGCTTCGGATTCTCGGACCATCTCTATCCAACCATGGGAAAAACCCATGATCTCAAAAATAGAAAGGGCCATATTCGAAGCAAACCTAGGTATGACTCCGATGAACGATGGAGAAGCTATCCGACTGACCATTCCACCTCTTACCCAAGAAAGGCGTGTAGATCTGGTAAAACAGTCAAAAGCTGCTGCCGAGGATGCCCGAGTAGGCGTGCGTAATACCCGTCAGAAACTGATGGAAGCCATCAAAAAGGAGGTAAAAAACGGCTTATCGGAAGATCTCGGAAAACGAAAAGAAGCAGAGGTTCAGAAAAGAGTGGACGAGGTGAATGATAGAATCACCAAGCTATTCGAAGCCAAAGAAAAAGATATTCTTAAGGTTTAATTCTCCTTCGGACTTTCATAAAAATACCAAGGCCCACTTCTTGATTGGAGTGGGCTTTTTTTTACCGCTCCCACATCTTCGAAATGAGCATATCTGGTTCGTCACTACCCATTACCTTCGCTGTATACGTAACAACCCCGACTTGGCTTTTTGATGCAAGCCATTCTTATAGGAGTCAGGATCGGAATCAAGGCAGCGTTGGTACCAAAGCCTGGCCTCAGAAAAATGCCCCAATTCTTCATAAATTCCACCACATTGCAGCATCGCCCCACTGATCATATAGTTTCTGGTATTTTTTCCATCTGCAATGCACACCTGATACCATGAAAGTGCCTCCTTGCTGTTTTTCAAACCCTGTGCTATTTTCCCCATTCGATAGTGATAAGCTATTTTATCAGACTGAATGAGCCCTTTTGGATCGAAAACACTTAAAACTTTTTTCGCCTCGAGGTAATAAGCCCCATCACATAGCAGGCGAGCCTTTAGAAGTTCTCGCTTTGGGATTACACCAGATTTTGCTTCTTTGAGCGCTTGTTTGTCTTCATCAGTGATGGAAGTTCCCTCATTGATGACTCGCTGCATATATGACTTGTACGCTTTTGAATCATTCCTTATGATGAGATGGGCCCAAGCCAATTTTTGGAGGCTTTCTTTTCGATAGTTTTGCCCCTTGGTGTGCAAAAGAAATTTTTCAAAACAGCGAATGGCGTCAGCGTCCATACGATGCAACTTATATTTTCCGAGCACAAAATTCAAAGAAGGAAATAGGCCATCCATTCTACTGCTGGAAACAGAACTCAACAAGCCAATAGCTCGTTCATTTTCCCCATCCCGCTGCATTATATTGGCCACAAGAAATACGATAATGGGATTATTAGGCCCTAATTCCAAAAGTTGAGCTCCTAGTTTTCGGGCATTTGCTTTCTGGCTGAACTGATGGTAGTATAAATACATACCCACCACAAGCAATTCTTTCTCAAAAATCAATTTTTGGGAGGCGGGCATTTCGATTAGACTTTCAATCATAGCTTGAGCTTCTTGACTGGATGCCTTGATTCCAACTAGATTTTGAGCCCATGAGGGCAAGGACTCGGACAGAGCCAAAATGATGCAATAACTCTTTTTGCTAAGGGAAAAACTAGGAAAAAGTCGGATGTTTTCGTCTAAAAGTTTGTATGCCCCATAAATCTGGTACCCCGCTTTAATCCTTTCGTCAAATTTCAAGTGAACCACAGACCACATCAATTTCAATTCGGCTATAATAAACCGCCGCATCGGATCAGAAAGTGATAAGCCCTCTAGTACTTTTATATTCATATCCATGAGCTTCCCAAAACTGCGATAAAGCTTCGGATCTTCTTGAATAAAGCATGTCAAAAAATGGTAATACCCTCGAAGATAAGAAGCCACAAGATTTTGGGGATGTTCAATTTCGTATGCATATAGTCTTCGTTCCATATCCTGGTGCTTCAGCTGTATGATGTCCTCGTATAGATCCTTAGCGCTCTGATCAAATATGACTACTGCGTTTAGCCCCACTGTGCTTGCATGGGATCTCTCTACTCCCACAAACGAAAAAAGAGCGAACAAAAAAATGGGTAATATTTTTTTGATCACTCTTTTCATTTGATATAAATTATTGGTTTGGGGCAGTGCGAATTGCTGCTATCCAAAACCATTTCAGTCTATACGCCTACGACCTCGTGTATAAGCACTTCGTCGATTAGTACACGTCCGCAGTGCTCACAAGCAATGATGTTTTTCATGACACCGATTTCGATCTGTACCTGAGGTGGTATTTTATTGAAACATCCCCCGCAAGCCTCTCTGTTGATAGGCACTACAGCAAGACCATTTCGATATGCTTTCCGGATTTTATCGTAAGCTTTGAGCAATCTTGGTTCGATATGTTCTCTCGCTACTTCAGATTTTTTATGGAGTTCATCCTCTTCGATGTCTGTCTTTTCGATGATGCTTGAGAGCTCTTCTTTTTTGGCAGCAAGGTCTTTTTTACGACCATCTAGTCTTGCAGAGATGATATTGAATGCTTCTGTCTTCGAATCTTTCTGTGCACCGTTTTCCCGAATGCGCTTCTGAGAAAGTTGGATTTCGAGTTTCTGAAGTTCGATCTCCTTATTCAAAGCGTCAAACTCTCTATTATTTTTTACCTCGTCTAGTTGTTTTTCGTAGCGGGCGATGAGGGCCTCACATTGAGCGATATTGGCTGTGTGCCTTGAAATTTCTTGTTCGATTTCCGTAATGGCTTCCTTTGATTTTTTCTTTCGAAGCTCGAGACCGGCTACATCATCCTCCAAATCTCGTACTTCCATCGGAAGCTCACCTTTCATGATTTTGATCTCATCTATCTTAGAATCAATCACTTGCAAACTGTATAGTTGTTTCAGTTTCTCTTGAATGGTTTGTTCTTTAGCCGCCATTTTTATTATTTTGTTAATAGTATTTAACAGGATTTGTACACACTTGTGTGTATTGGACCGCAAAATTAGTAAATTTATTGGAAATCAAATCATAAAGTACATCAATTGTAAATCTTTCACTCTCAAAATGGCCAATATCGATCAAGATTATCCGATCTTCGGCATCAAAAAATTCGTGATATTTGATATCAGAGGTAATGTACACATCAGCCCCCGCAGCTAAGGCGCTTTTTGTCAGGAAAAAACCACTGCCTCCACAGAGCGCTACGCGGCTTATCTTTTCCTTACAGATAGCTGTATACTTGAAAGTCTGCAACCCCATGCATTCTTTAAGATATCCAAAAAAATCAGTCGGTGATAAGGGGTTCGGTAAGCTGCCTATCCATCCTGCGCCGACGGGAAATCCTAGATGCTCAGCAGCTTTTGGTGCTAAAATGGTACCCTCGGTCAATCCTAATTTAGAGGCAATCTTTTCATTGACCCCATTCTGATAGACCGAATCCAAATTGGTGTGAATGGCTAGAATACCAATATCATAGCGAATAGCTTTCATCACGGTACGCTCCACATAGCTGGTACCATTAAATCTTTTCATACCTCGAAATACAATGGGATGGTGACACACCACCAGATTACACCCACGATCGATCGCCTCGTCGATAACTGCCTCTGTACAGTCCAGACTCACCAATACACCTTTTACTTCCGTCTCATAATCCCCCACAATTAGACCAGCATTGTCATAATCCTCCTGAAACCGAAAAGGAGCGATGCCATCCAAAAACTGATGTACTTCGCGGAACGTCGTCGTGGAAAAACCTTTCAACATATCGATCATTTATTTATTTCTGCAAAGGTAACTGCTGCGAGACCAATCTGGTCAATTTTCTACCCAACTCCCAATTTCAAAATGTCAGAAATTGATCAAGGGGTAGTGACTAATCAATGAATAATGAACTGGTAAATTAAAAGGTTTAAACCATCTATTTGCGATTAAGAGCATTTAATCTTATCTGCCATTTTTGAAGTAGAATATCCTTCCACAAACTGCAAAGATCGAACTTCTCCACCATGACTGAGCACATGTTCAGCACCGACGATCTGATCCACCGTATAGTCACCGCCCTTGACCAAAAGATCAGGTGTGATATGGGTAATCAACTCTAGTGGGGTATCTTGATCGAAAATGGTCACAGCATCGACCATTTCTAGTGCTGCCATCAGGATGGCCCGATCCATTTGATGATTAAATGGGCGATCAGCCCCCTTCAAACGTCGAACAGAGTCATCCCCATTTATCCCTACCACTAAGCGGTCCCCCAGCGATTTTGCCTCAGCCAGGTAATGAATGTGTCCGACGTGCAAAATATCGAAACAGCCATTGGTAAAAACCACTTCGTATCCCATCTGCTGCCAAGTGGTAAGCTTTTCGGCCAAAAATTCCCAATCCAAAATTATTTTATCCATCATCTTTGCATTTTTTTGTTGTGTAGAAGTGGAAGAAGGATGGTAAACACCAACCCAAAAAGCACGATGGTGAGCACTTGAATGGTAAAAAATACGATGTTTGCGTAGGAAAAGCCATCCGCGCTGGCAACTCCATACATCAAAAGGCCTTGAGTAACCAAAAAATGATAGCTCCCCATACCCCCCGGTGATGGAAATAAAACCCCTAGACTCCCAAAAAGAAATACCACTAAGGCCGCTATCAAGCCAAGGTTCTCCGTCGGCTGAAAGCTTTTGAAACTAGCCCAAGTCATCAGGAAGTAAAGCACCCAAATACCAATGGTGTATCCCAAAAACAAGATGGGTCTATCTATTTTTTTGACACTCCTTATACCAGCCCAAAGCTCCATAGCTTTTTTCTGAATAGCCTGAATGATGGGATATTGCAGCAATCGCCCCCAATATCTGTATAATAAACCTAGAAATAACAGACCCCCTAGACCAATTGCTCCAAATACCCACGGGTAAGTTTTTAGAATTTTTAGCGGACTGAATGACGCATTCTCAGTGAGGTAGCTGCCCACATCCTGCCAAGCAAACAAAAAACTAAGTAGGACCACTACCCCAAGACAGACGACGTCAATGATGCGATCTACGATGATATTTCCAAAGGCAGCTTCTGGGCTAATGTCCTCATATTTTGCTATTACTCCAGCGCGAACGAACTCTCCAGCCCTTGGAAATGCCAAATTGGCCATATAAGCGATCATCGTGGCACCTAGTGCATTGACTGTACGGGATCGCACCCCTAATGGCCGCATCATCATCTGCCACCGTAAGGCACGGAACAAACAGCTCAGTAGAAAAATCCCTGCCGAAACCAGTAACCATCCATAGTTTGCTCCCGTAAAATCTGAAATTAATTTCTCCCAAAGAGAGCAGTCTGCTTCCTCGATCCCCTTCAGCTGACACTCGGCCAGATAGGCTTTCTGCTGCCTCACGTACAAAAAATACAAGACAGCAAGTCCTATGAGAAAAAAAAGAATGGATTGAAAAAACTTCTTTAAACTCAAAACTCGAGCTGATTTTTTTCGTTCGGAAACGCTGCATTTGGTTGAAATCCTTTTGCTTCGTCAGGTGTCATCAATGCGTATGACATGATGATGACCACATCACCGACCGCAAACTTTCGTGCAGCAGCCCCATTGAGACAAATGACACCGCTATCCCGCTCACCTCGAATGACGTAGGTCTCTATACGTTCCCCATTATTATTGTTGACCACCTGTACACGCTCTCCATCATAGAGATTGGCAGCCTCCATCAAGACTTCATCGATGGTGATAGAACCGACGTAATTCAGGTTTGCCTCCGTGACTGAAGCTCGGTGTATCTTTGATTTTAGTATCGTTAGTAACATAGTGGTGCAAAAATACAGTTTTTTGAATAATCAAAGCCTACGAAATACCAATGCTCCTTGCCGACATCACAATTTGTAGTTGAGTGATGAAATTATCAATCCTATAATTAATCATCTTTATCTATCCAAACACCCTATTTTTCAAAAACGATGACATTGTCAATGAGTCGCACTGACCCGTAGTGGGCTGCGATACAAAGCACGGCAGAACGATGGTCCTTCAATCGAGTGATCGGCACCAGAGTATCTCCATCTGCAAGGACGAGATATTCCAGTTTGATTCCCTGGTTATTCAGTGCTTCTCTAGCAAAATCTACTTCCCCAGCATTAAATGATCTAGTACTTAGTACTTCCTCTCGTATCGTATCTAAAACCTGATAAATGACCCCAGCCTGCTCTCTTTGCTGGATTGTGAGCCTTTGGTTTCGGGAGCTAAGAGCGAGTCCATTGGCAGCTCTCATGGTTGGAGCCATGACCATTTCAACGGCCAGATTCAGAGTGCGAACCATATGCTGGATGATGGCATACTGCTGGTAATCTTTCTGTCCCATGATTAACAAATCTGGCTTGACAAGCTGTAGCAAACGCCACACCACTTTAGCTACGCCCTGAAAATGCCCTGGACGAAATGCACCCTCCATGTACTTATCCAAACCTCCGAGATCTATGACTGGAAACTCCAAATCAGAAGGATAAATCGCATCTATAGTCGGAGCGTAAAGCACATCTATCCCCACTTCTTGTAAAAGCCGTGTATCCTCCTCAATGGTTCGAGGGTATTTAGCCAAATCTTCGGGGTTGTTAAATTGGGTGGGATTCACGAAGATACTGCATACCACAAAGGCGCCTCGTTCTTGAGCCATTTTGACTAAACTTAGGTGACCTTGATGCAGAGCCCCCATGGTCGGTACGAATGCGATGATTCTTCCTTCCGACCTCGCGACGTTAATCTTTTCTGCCAATTCATTATTGTCCGTAACTGTCATCATAGGACAAAGGTAGGATAAATGCCAAGATTTTTGATAAGTCTAAATTATATAGAACGGACGGATAAAGAAATGCCTCCACAAAATTACTTAGGCCCTACTCTTAATAGATTTTTTCCGACCAAAAAATTCCAAATGAAAACCAGATTCAATCCGTGGTCTCAATGACGATAACCTCCTGAGCAAGCCTCAGAAATTTTATCGATTGCTACCCTGAAGGGCAAGAATCCTTTTCACGCCAGACAAAATCTTCTCTGCTAAAAAAATTATTCTGAAGTTTCAAAAAGCTGCTTACATTTGACCAGAATTTTGTAGCCATTAGTTGAGTTCTGATTGTATTTTGGATGCATCGAAATTCTCGAATGGGCTATATTGATAGCCATCCAAGATCTAAGGAAACAGCCTTTATTAATCATAGATGAGTACAGCATACCATTCGACAATTAGAACAAAATCTTGTATGCATCGCATCAACTGCTCAAACATACACCCAAATTCGCCTATGACAAATCTGGAGATCATCTTCAAAGTTGGTGTTGGTTTTTATTTTTCATTCGGTACAGACTTCATCGCTCGGCATAAATGAGACCTACAATTAGTTTTATCCAAAAAATTTCTCCCTTTACGAGCTTCATCGGACTTATTGCCATCATTGTAGATTTTGGATTTTACCAAAATCGTTTTTATCAAGAGTGGTTGGATACGTACTATTTTCTTGTTTTGGGTATTGGGCTGATTGCCACATCCATTCGTTATACACAAAATCCAAGCCTGAGATTAAGAAAGGTATTTTACTTTGACTTTTCATTGGTTATCTTCATTTTGTGGTTGTTCTATCTTTATATTTTTGTAGGTATCCCTTTTGAGACTGATTTTATTCTCGAAAACCCGATTTGGATAAAGATAGCAGTCATATTAAGCTTTATTCGAGAATTTTCTGAACTGAGGATCAACTACAAAAGGACCGTCCTAAATCCGGCCCAACTATTCATTGCCAGTTTTTTTGCTATTATATTATTAGGAGCTATTCTTCTTATGCTGCCACGGGCAAGCCATACAGAAATTTCATTTTTAGATGCACTATTTACCTCCACTAGTGCGGTATGTGTTACAGGATTGGCTGTAGTAGATACAGGAAGTCATTTTACTACCTTGGGTCAAACTATCTTGGTGATACTCATTCAGATTGGAGGACTCGGGATACTGACCTTTGCAAGTTATTTCAGCTACTTTTTCAAGGGAGGGACCTCGTACGAAAATCAACTTGTGCTGAGTGATATGACTAGTTCGCGAAAACTAGGAGAGGTCTTTTCCTTACTGAAATACATTATACTAATTACCTTCATCATAGAATTAAGCGCTACTATATTAATTTTCAGTAGCTTAGACTCAAAGCTTTTTTCATCTTGGTCTGAGCAGTTATTTTTTTCGGCATTCCATGCCATCTCGGCCTTTTGTAATGCTGGATTCTCTACTCTAAGTACGAGCTTGTATGATGATGGTTTTCGCTACAATTACTATCTCCAGATCGTGGTTATTGCCACCTTTGTGTTGGGAGGGCTAGGTTTTCCTATAGTGGTCAATATTATGAAATATGCCAAATACCTTCTGCTTACCATTATTCCCATCAAAAAAACTAAATTTCGACCGTGGGTCCTAAATCTTGATAGCCGGATCACCCTGATCACCACATGTTTAATAACACTTATTGGATTTGTGGCCTTTTACTTTCTTGAGTACCACAATACCTTAGCTGAGCATCGAGGCATTGGCAAGGCTGTCACGGCACTATTTGGTGCGACTACCCCGAGGACTGCTGGATTTAACTCTATAGATTTTGCTGCTACAACCATGCCAACGATCTTACTGATCATCCTATTGATGTGGATTGGAGCATCCCCCCAATCAACGGGAGGTGGAATCAAGACAAGTACCTTTGCCATTGCAACTTTGAATATTTTGAGTTTGGCCAAAGGAAAAACCCGAATAGAGGTATTTCGCAGAGAGATTTCTGATCTTTCTGTTCGAAGGGCATTTGCCACCATAGCTTTGTCATTGATCATTATTGGATTTGGGATATCATTTGTATCTTACTTTGATCCACAGATGTCATTTAGAGACATTGCATTTGAATGCTTTTCGGCGTATAGCACCGTTGGTCTTAGTTTGGGTATTACTAGCAGTTTAAGTGCAGGAAGTAAGTGGGTGCTCATTGTGATCATGTTCATCGGGCGAATAAGTATGCTGTCCTTGGTGATTGCCGTATTTACAAAGGTCCGACATAAAAATTACCGTTACCCTACAGAGGAACTGACCATCAATTAACTTAAATATAAACATCATTTCAAAAAAATAAAGCGATGAAATATATCATCTTTGGTTTGGGAAACTTCGGAGGTTCATTAGCCCAAAAGCTCACGGAGCAGGGAAATGAAGTAATCGGCATTGATTCTAGCATGGTGCGGGTCGATTTTTATAAAGAGAAAATTTCCCATACCATCTGCATGGATGCTACGGACGAGTTCACGGTATCTGGACTCCCACTTCAAGAGACTGACATCGTGATCGTAGCCATCGGCGAAAGTCAGGGAGACAATCTCATGACCACTGCCTTGCTAAAAAACTTTCAGGTGAAACGACTTATCAGCAGAGCCCTCAATCCCCTCCACGAAAAAGTACTTCAAGCCATTGGTGTTGACGAAATAGTGCACCCCGAGGAGGAATCTGCGGAAAGATGGGCAAAAAAACTATGCTTAAACAATGTACTCGACTCCTTCGAACTGAACCCCGATTACAGTATTGTCGAGGCACAAGTTCCATCAAGTTATGTGGGAAAAACACTTAGAGAAGTGGGATTTAGGCGAGATTTTAATATCCTTGTATTGACCATCATCAAAAAAGTGGAAGTCAAAAGCTTCGTAGGTAAATCAAAGATTGAATCCCAGATAAAAGGCGTGGCATCCGCAGATGATCTTCTGGAAACGGGGGACATTTTGGTATTGTATGGTAAGAATAAAGATATACAAAATTTTTTGAGAAAAAAATCAACATAGCCCTATTTCCATGGGTTGACAAATAAGGATGATAAAGTAAATTCATTCCTCAATCTCAATGGCCTTCCGAATAAAAACCAGATCTACTCCTCATCGTTCAACAGCAGTTTTAATAGTCAAACGATGAACAAAAAAATAAAATGGAGCGCTCTATTGAATAGATGTCTTTAGGTATCTTAACTTATTCGAAGAGGAAAAAGTTACAAAATCTACCATGATCACTAGAAGGTTTTGACCCCAGGGTAATCAAAAAAAACTGTACATTTGTGATGTGTAAAAATCGTAGTTATGTCCAAAAAATGGAAATTTGATCTTAAAAGTATGCGAATCTTAATTGGTTTAGGTGCATTTAGCCTCATACTAGCTTGTACGCCCAAAGCTGGAGAAACCCTTGCTACGGAAACTTCACAGCCAGAGACGCCTACGACTACAGGTCCTCAAAATCCTAATTGTCTTTCTCTCTTTGATCTCAGTCCAGCAGACAAAGATCGTGCTGAGACGGCCTTTGTACTGTATCGGGACTACCTAAAGGTGGAAAACTGGTCAGAAGCGAAAAGGTATTGGATGACTGCATTTTCCAGCGCTCCAGGCTCCAATGGTATGGTCAAAAGTCACTTTACCGACGGGGTAAAAATCTACGCCCGCTTGATCACCCAAACATCCGATGAAGCCCTTAAAATGCGCTATGTGGATACTATCCGAATGATCCACGCAAAAAGAAAAGAGTGCTTTGGTCATGACGCTGCCTACCTCGGACAAATGGCATTTGACTATTACTACAATCTGAAAGCTTACATTCCTCAGAAAGAAATATACGAAACCTTCAAAATGGCAGCTGATGCTAGTGGTCCACATATGGATTACTTCATCCTAAATCCTTTCGCAAAAGTGCTTTTTGACGAGGCTACAGCATTTAATATCAATCTCGATGAAGGTAGAACCTACGCAAAAAAAATCCTCAAATCGATAGAATATGGCTTAGCAAACTGCAAAGGTACAGACTGCGAGGCCTGGGAAATCGTGAATAGCTACGCGCCAGATAGAATGGAAGCCCTAGAATCCATCGACGGATTCTATGACTGCGAATACTATCAAGAGCGCTACTACCCAATCTACCAGCAAAATTCTGACAGCTGTGAAGTGGTACGAGAAGTGTATGCCAAACTGCTTCGAGGTAATTGCTCACCTAATATGGCCCAAGTCCAAGAATTGAAAAAACTTACTGAAACAAGTTGTTATGTGGCGCCCCCATCTGCAGGTCCATGTGCGGAAGGTATGATCGCTTATAACAATGGTCGATATCGAGAGTCTGTCAACAAATTTCAACTGTGTGCGGATAGCCACACCGATCCAGAAAAAAAAGCCAACACCCTCTTGCTGATTGCGAAAATATACTACCGAGATCTTAAAGACTATCCGAAATCCAGAAAATATGCTCTAGACGCTGCAAAAATAAAACCAAAGTGGGGAGAACCCTTCATGCTCATCGGCAAACTCTACGCCTCCAGTGGACCACTCTGTGGACCTGGTACTGGATTTGACTCACAAGTCGTCACATGGCCCTCCCTCGATAAATTCAACTACGCTAAAAGCATTGATCCATCGGTCACATCAGAGGCCAATAAGCTAATCAATACCTACCAGAAATACATGCCAAATAGGGAAGATCTATTTCAAAGAAGCATACAAGTAGGCAGTCCTTTCACAGTAGGCTGTTGGATTCAAGAAAATACCACGGTCAGATCAGCAGACTAAACCAATTACCCAGAATCGACATTGTACTCGAATACAAAACAGAAATAGATTCCTACATGAAAAATGAAGCATATATCATAGACGGGCTTCGTACACCCATAGCCAAATTCGGTGGAAGCCTTGCACCAGTAAGAGCGGACGACTTAGCAGCCATTCCCCTTGCTGGACTATTGCAAAAATACCCCAACTTGGATCCAAATGCAATTGCGGATGTCATCCTAGGCTGTGCCAATCAGGCAGGCGAAGACAATAGGAATGTGGCACGTATGGCTTCCCTCCTGGCTGGGTTGCCAATGAACATTCCTGGAGAAACTGTGAATCGGCTATGTGCATCAGGTATGTCAGCTGTCATTCAAGCGTATCGAGCCATCCATACAGGAGAGGGAGATCTGATCTTAGCGGGCGGCATAGAGCACATGACCCGCGGGCCTTGGGTCATCTCAAAGACAAGTAGTGCTTTCGGTAGAGATGCCCAGATGTATGATAGTAGCTTCGGGTGGAGATTTATCAATCCCAAAATGAAAGCCCTCTACGGCGTGGATGGCATGGGAGAAACAGCCGAAAACCTAGCTGAAATACATAAAATCAGTAGAGCGGACCAAGACCTATTTGCTTACCAAAGTCAGATGAAAGCAAGTGCAGCCCAGTCAAATGGATTTTTTGATGAAGAAATCTGTGCTGTGGAAATCCCCAACCGAAAAGGAGCATCAGAATTTTTCACCAAAGACGAATTTTTAAGACCCGAGACAACCCTCGAGGCTCTTGCTAAACTAAAACCGGCCTTCAAAGCGGTAGATCAAGGTGGCACAGTGACTGCTGGCAATGCTTCTGGCCTTAATGACGGAGCCGCTGCTCTACTCATCGCTTCCTCTACCGGAGTCAAAGACCACAACTTGACTCCCATAGCTCGAATCGTTTCATCGGCTGTCATCGGAGTAGAGCCTCGAACCATGGGAATAGGACCCGTACCTGCCAGCCAACTAGCACTACAAAGGGCAGGCCTAAATCTATCTGATATAGACTTGATCGAACTGAATGAAGCCTTTGCAGCCCAGGTATTGGCTTGTACAAGGTCACTCGGCATTGCGGATGATGACCCGCGACTCAATCCCAATGGAGGCGCTATCGCCCTCGGACACCCACTCGGCATGTCAGGTGCTAGGCTCCTACTGACTGCTGCTCGTCAGCTCCAACTCACACATCAAAAATACGCCCTCGTCACCATGTGCATCGGTGTCGGTCAAGGATATGCCACCATCATCGAACGCATATAGATACCCACTATGAGGAACCCTGACTTTAAGGTACTGCTGATCACACCACCCTTCACACAGCTGAATACTCCCTACCCAGCTACAGCCTATATCAAAGGTTTTTTCAATACCCTAGGTATAAAGAGTAAGCAGATAGACCTTGGACTGGAGCTAACTCTTGGCCTTTTTTGTAAAAATGGTTTAGAAAAAATTTTTACCCAAGTGGAGCAAGATGATCCTGACCTCACGGATCGAAGCTATTTTGTATACCTGCATCGAAAAAGATATATCCAAACCATAGAGCCAGTCATCAGATTTCTTCAAGGTCACAATCCTACACTAGCACATACGATCTGTAATGGTGGATTTCTACCAGAAGGGCATCGATTCCGGCAGCTGGAAGATCTACAGTGGGCGTTTGGTAGTATGGGTACGCAGGATAAAGCCAAACATCTCGCTACCCTTTATCTGGAGGATTTAGGTGATTTGATCACGGATACCATTGATCCTCATTTCGGATTTAGTAGGTATGCAGAGCGCCTAGGGAAAAGTGCCAGCTCCTTTGGGCCTATTCATGAAGCACTTCAGCAAGAAGAAGGATTGCTCATGCAAGAGATGACCAAACTACTGGCAAAAGAATTACAGGCGGATCACTATGATTTAGTATGTCTGACTGTACCATTTCCAGGAAATCTGATCGGGGCATTGACCTGTGGCAAATACATCAAACAATATTGGCCACAGATCAAGGTTGCCCTTGGCGGCGGATTCGCAAACACAGAGCTAAGAAGTGTTTATGATGAAAATGTCTTTCAATACCTTGATTTCATCACACTAGATGATGGAGAAATGCCACTCAAGGCACTCATAGAACACCTCCAGGGCGAACGTCCGATCGAGAAATTAAAACGCACCTTCACACTGGTGGCAGGTCAGGTACAATACATCAATGGTGCAGAGGAATTTGACATCCCACAGCGGGAAGTTGGCACTCCCGACTACAGTGATTTATTGCTCAGCCAGTATATATCGGTGACCGAAGTAGCCAATCCTATGCACCGACTATGGAGTGATGGTCGCTGGAATAAACTAACCCTAGCCCATGGCTGTTACTGGGGTAAATGCTCATTTTGTGATGTCAGCCTTGACTACATTGGTCGCTACGAGCCCGTATCTGCAAGCATCCTCTGCGACCGTATAGAGACCATCATAGCGCAGACTGGGCAGCATGGCTTTCACTTCGTAGATGAGGCGGCACCTCCTGCGCTCATGCGGGATCTCGCCCTTGAAATCATTCGGCGAGGTATCACCATTGCATGGTGGACCAATATCCGATTCGAAAAAAGTTTTACCTCAGATCTCTGCCGCTTGCTCAGAGCTTCGGGATGTATAGCCGTAACAGGCGGGCTAGAGGTAGCTTCCGATCGTCTACTTCAAAAGATGAAAAAAGGTGTGACCGTAGCTCAGGTAGCTCGAGTCGCCAAGGCCTTTACCGATCATGGCATCATGGTTCACGCTTACCTAATGTATGGCTTCCCGACCCAAACAGACCAAGAGACCATTGATAGCCTTGAATATGTCCGACAGATGTTTGAAGCAGGAGTACTCCAGAGTGCATTCTGGCACCAGTTTGCCATGACTTCACATAGTCCTGTTGGCCTTGATCCAGCAGCTTTTGGAGTGGTCAAAAAGGGTCCAAGCTTTGCTGGTTTTGCGGATAATGATTGCGAACATGAGGATCCAAGCGGCGCAGACCATGAGCAGTATTCAGAGGGACTAAAACTATCATTGTATAATTTTATGATGGGTTTAGGTTTTGAAGAAAGTCTTGAAATTTGGTTTGATTTTCCGATCCCTCCTACGACCGTTCGCCCAGGATACATACGTTCTGTATTAAATGAGGGTATTGGTGATATTCACAGACCTAGTGACTTGGTAAAATGGATGGGCGGTATGCCTATATCTGTAGAACCACTTCCAAGAAAAAAAACGGATAAAAGCCCACTATCCACCCTGATCATGACGGCTACGGATGGCGATTATGAAATGGTAGTGCCGAACGCTCATGTGGATTTTGTCTTAGAACTTATGGAAGTCACGGCCATTGATTCGCCAGAAAACTTTTTGTCCTCTGATCTGAAAAATCTATACGAATCCTATGATCTACAAGATTTCAAAGACTTTCTAGAATCCCGGACTTGGCATCAGCTCCGGAGCAATGGCCTTATCCTTGTGTAATCTATTTTACTACACCGAGAATCATCAAGGTGTCACTCTTGGTTACGGATGTACAATAATCTTGGAATGTATCACTCAAATTTTTTAAAAATCAGAAAAAAAACCTTGCAGATTATAAAAAAGTATTACCTTTGCATCGCCTTTGGAAAATGACCCATGGTGTAATTGGCAACACAGCAGATTTTGGTTCTGTTATTCTAGGTTCGAGTCCTAGTGGGTCAACAAAAACCTTGCTTTAGCGAGGTTTTTTTGTTTGTAGTCCTCTGTATTTCCTATTTTGACTTCTGATTAAATATTTTTTTTCAAGGATTCGGGGCCTTGCTTCTGACTCCTATAAAATTTCTTCCATCTATTCCCTTTAGACGGGAGGTTTCAGTCTGTATAGTATTCCGCTCTGGATCAAAAGAGAAATATGTACTAAATGCCTAGTATATGTAGTCGACTCAAAAAAAAAGCCAGCAGACAGGTATCTACTGGCTTTGTTTTATGGACTAGTTGGTTTATGACATTGTAGTAAATATACTCAAACAAGCCACGAAGCCCAAGTAATAAATACTACTTTCTGGCAACAACAACCAACTTAAGTTTGATATCATCATTGATGAATTTATCTTTCAAGTTGTTGAAAATCGTTTTTGAACCGTAGTTAATATTCCACTGTGTTCTATTGATCATGAACTCAGGCGTTTCGATCTTGAACTCAGTTTTGGTATCGTTTGATTTTACAACAGCATTGAAGCTTACCTCTTTTGTTACCTCTTTTAGCGTTAGATTCCCTTTTACAGCGTGTGTAGTACCATCTGTGCTACCCGTGATCGGAGTCAAGCTAGTGATTGCGAAAGTTCCTGTAGGGTATTTTGCCACGTTGAAGAAATCATCCTGATCCTTCTCGGTGCTACCTTTAAGGTGTGCCTCAAGGTCCTCTTTTCCATCGCCTGGCTGAAGGTCAGTCACCGTGATACTGTTCATATCTAAGGTAAAGTTACCACCGCTGATATCACCGTTGGCGTCATAAGTAAGTTCGCCCGCAGAAATATTGATGGTACCCGTGTGCTTTCCTCCAGGTTTTGAACCTTCCCACATGATGGTACTCGCCGCCAAATCTACACCAGTTGGTGCTGCAGGAGTTTCTACTGCTGGTGCTTCTTCTACTGGAGCTTCTTCTACTTTTTTCTCGCCACAAGCGAAAAGACCTAAAACTAAAACTGAGAGAAATGCAATGTTTTTGATATTACTCATTTTGTAAAAAATTTATGAAAAATAAAAATGTTTCTAATTTATGAATGGCTTAGCCTTTTTGCCTCCTGAAGATCTTTAATCAGAAAGGCTTTTAATTCATCAAGACTTGATTGAATAACCACGTCCTTCGATAGATTGATTTTTTGTTTGATCGTCTGGTATCCAGAAAGCACTAGCGTAGTGCCCTCAGTAACCCTAACTAGCTGATCTATATACGGTTGTATCGGCGCTTCAGAAAAGCTATCATTAAATACGGTAACCACATGGCTTGGCTTGAATATCGTGCAAGCATCGTACACCTCCGGTACGGAGACATTGCCGCCCAAATTGAGCACATGGATGCCGTGTGATTTCAAAATATAATGAAGAAACAAAAGACTGAGCTCATGGGACTCTCCTTCTGGGAGAAAAACCAAGCACCTCTGGGTTTGATTAATGGTTTTGAAATGGATTCGATCAATTTCTACGATAAGTTTTCGCTTCAAAAAATTTGTCACAAAACTTTCGTGGACAGCCTTGACACTGCCTGACATCCACATCATATTGATCTTATCCAGCATCGGGTATATGACTTGGTTCATGGTATGTTCGAATCCATGATTTTCAATCTCGTGATCTAAAATTTTGTTGAAATTGAATTCATTAAGTTCGAACATTGCAAGCATCAACCCATCCACTTGATCTTCAAAAATTTGCTCCACATCGTAGAGGTTAGCCACGATGGACTTCACCTCATCTGCATGCAAACCGGCAATTTTGGAGATTTTATATCCATTTTTATTTAGGATGGCTATATTGAGTATAAGCTGGAGATCTTCATCTAAGAAATAGCGTATATTCGTCTCTGTCCTCCTAGAAGGTATGATGTTAAAACGCCTTTCCCACATACGTAAAGTATGGGCTTTCACTCCTGTGAGACGCTCTATGTCATTTATCGAATATACGACCATGTAATTGGTGGATTGTAACCTCTATTATATGATAACAATATGCTTTTGGATGTAAGTTCAATTATTTTTGAAAAAGAATTAAACAAAATGTACAAACCACGAGAGAAACACAAATATGTACAAAGGGTTCAGAAACTTAAAATATTTATACAAAATCTAATTAAATATATGAAAATTTAGGTTTTGGACGAGTTCAGGGCTTAGGCTAAGTGATACGGGGCAGGTTTTAGCTGCAACCTTCAAGATTTTCAATTCCAAGGGTGTAAAGCGATGGTCTGGTAGAAAAATATCTACATCCACCTGAGCCACCCTCCTTGGTCCAGATGCCATATGTTTTTTGATATGAACCTTGGTCCCTCGTATGTCCAAACCGTGTTCTGCGGCAGCTATACCCATGATGGTCAGCATACAAGTCCCCAAAGCAGTAGCCAAGAGATCCGTGGGAGAAAAATTTTGCCCTAATCCTTTATTATCTACTGGAGCATCCGTACCGATCACTACCCCAGAGGCCATATGTTTGCAGCGGGTTCGTAAGTCTCCTTCGTATAAAATTTCTACAGTATTCATTATTTTTGACTTAAGCTACTCAAAGGTACTAAACCTATTTTGTAGAACAAAAAAATTGAAGTACAAAAAAAAAGTTGCCCAAAAATACCGATAGCTTAAGCCAATGCATTACATTTGTGGGCTTGATGATCAAAAATGAGGTCATAGAGTAATTTTATGGAGGTATTTACTGATCAAAATTATCTGGTAGCAAGGCTTAAGGCAGGCGATGAAGAAGCGTGCTCCTTCCTATACGATAATTATGGGGGAGCGCTTTATGGGCTAATCATAAAGATGGTCCAAAACCAAATGGATGCCGATGATCTACTTCAAGATATTTTTCATAACATCTTTTTGAAAATTCACAGTTTCGATGAATCTAAAGGTTTCTCCTTATATACATGGATGATTCGGATCGCTCGCAATAAGTGTATCGACCATCTTCGATCGAAAGGAAGGACAATTAAAATCCAAAATCAAGAAGAAAACGTATCTGTAGAGAACGATTCGAAACTATCGACTCATATGAACATAGACAGTATTGGACTTCGAGAGATCGTAGACCAAATGTCTCCTGATCTTAAAAAAATGATCGATTTGTTTTACTTCGGAGGTTATACGCATGCCGAAATTACAGAGTTGACGAATATCCCATTGGGAACCGTCAAAACTAAGATTAGAAATGCAATGATTGAACTTAGAAAAGTATTTCATATATCATGAATCCAATAGAGTACATACAATCCGGCATCCTTGAATTATACGTTCAGGGCACCGCCACTCCCCAGGAGAGGCAGGAAGTGGAATGTATGAGCCACATCTACCCCGAAATCAAAGAAGAACTCTCCAAACTTGAGCAGAGTATGGAGAAATATGTACAGATTCATGCTGTAAGTCCTCCTGCCCACTTAAGGTCAAAAATCCTAACGAACGCTCGCAAAACCATACTCGAAAATAAACCAACCTTAGAGACTAGCTCCGAAAATGTCTCTCAACCGGAAACAAAGGTCGTAAAATTGACGCCTACGTGGATCAAAGCAGCTTCCGCAGCAGCTAGTGTGGCAGCAATCGTATTTGGCATCCAAAATTGGAATAATGCCCGCAAAGTGGAAGTGCTTAGTCAAGACCTCCTTGCTAGCAATACGAATAGCATACGTATGGAATCTGAACTTAAAGAGAAAGCCGCACTTTTAGAACTTTCCCTTGCTCCGACCACCAATAAAATTGACTTGAGCACTGTTAAGGCCACTGCACCAGACGCAATGGTAAGTATAATCTGGGATACTAAATCCGATGATGTCCTTCTTCGTGTTCACAATCTACCACAAGCTCCAGCGGGTAAACAGTATCAGCTATGGGCCATAGTGGCTGGGGTACCCGTGGATCTAGGTATGTTGGACTCAAATGCGACCTCAACGGATATTCAAAATATGAAAAAAGTCAAAGAACCCCAAGCCTTTGCTATTACCCTCGAAATCGAAGGTGGTGTACCTAGCCCTACACTCGAAGAGATGTACGTCCTAGGAAATGTACCCACAAAACAATAAATCTGTACGCAGGTCTTAATAGAACCCTTGCCAATCTTTTGGTTTTCCGAGGATTTACTCTACTTTTACGATCAAATATTTGACTTACTCATTAGAGAAGATGGAGGAGTACGCATTATTTGGTGTGTTGGCATTGGTAGCAGAGATCATCGGTACCATATCGGGATTTGGTTCCTCTATTCTTTTTGTACCAATTGCAGCACTGTTTTTTGATTTCAAAACGGTACTCGGTATTACTGCTGTCTTCCATGTATTTAGTAATCTCTCAAAGATTGCGCTATTTAGAGACGGTGTAGATAAAAACATAAGCGCAAAACTGGGCATTCCGGCCATTATCTTTGTCATCGTAGGCGCTTTGCTCACAAATTTTCTTCCAACGAAGCCCTTAGAGCTACTAATGAGTCTGATTCTCGTATCACTTTCGATTTACCTAATTACCCATATTGACAAGAAGTTAGAGCCATCAGACCGAAATATGTACATAGGAGGTATCCTTTCTGGACTATTTGCCGGACTGGTCGGAACGGGAGGGGCCATCCGAGGTATCACCCTTTCAGCTTTTGCCCTTCCAAAACAAATATTTATTGCCACCTCAGCATTGATCGATCTGGGTGTAGATACAAGCCGAGCGGTAGTCTATGTAGCAAGCGGCTATTTCGATCAGAAATACTTAGTTTTGATACCGCTTCTGATTGGCATAAGTATACTGGGGAGTTACACAGGTAAGCTGATCTTGAACTATGCTTCAGAAAAGACTTTTCGCTACATGGTCCTTGCCATCGTTTTCCTGACCTCTATGTACCAGTTTTATACCGTTATTTGGAAATCGTAAAAATTTTAGTCCAGAGCCTCATAGATCCCTCAAGGCAAAATTTTTTTTTCGATTTAAATCCATGAACCCCTAAAATCTTGAACCGACTTCGTTAAAGTATCATTAAATCCAGGCCCTCAGCATAACGATCCTACTAGTGCCCAGCGTTTTCGTCTCATAGACGCAGTTTTATATATTTCATAGCCCAAAAAATTTGACATGAGACTATTCGTGATTTTCCTTGCCCTTACTAACTTGATTGCATGCGCCCCAAATTTGGTCCCTTTCTCCGAAAACATACAGAAGGACTACAATCTTCAAGAGGCAGAACTCAAAAAAATCCAATTTTACACCTCAAGTGATATCGTACTGTATAGGGACTTTGGACAAAATCAAGCCAGCATATCATCGGGAAGACTCAAGGTCGTAAATGGCAGAGAGGTGGAGGAAATCATCATTCGAAGGGGGACTCCAGGGGTCGTAGTCTATATGCCAAAATCAAATAGACTAGGGATCAGTTTTCAATCTAATGCAGATGACAAATACCTAATGTTTGGACCCAACGAAAAGCTAAGTAATCAATATGTCCTTCTAGCATCTGAATGGGACCGAAGCACAGGCAAGGTGACTTATGGATCTGAAACCTATTATACCACAAGTGAAAGTGCTTACGCTCGAATCATGATAGACTTGAAAAAAGCACAAAAAAATATTAGAAAATCTCAAGTAGCTTCTGGTAGAAAACTATAAGCCTCTATTTCGAAAAGTGCCCAAAAAATGGATAGGCACCTAGTGATTTGAGGGCACGGCCACTAATAGCTGGTCAAATTTTGGTGAAGGATAAACACTCTTGTATTGATTCATTGATAGCTTAAGAGGAACAAAAATTCAAACAACTTTCAAGTTTCTTCCATGAAATCAACAAAATAAAAATTAGAAACTTGATCGATGAAGTTTGATAGCCTTTACGCCTTGCTATTTAGCTAACAGGCCTCACAAGTGGGACATTTGCTTTAGCTACTATGCTTCTAGCAGCTTTTTTTCGATAGGAAACAGCCTCGAGCTATACAACAATTGTGCTAAACAAACTCCAAAAATGCAATCACCACGGGAAGGCAATCACATACTATTGATGATATGCAAATTCCCTAACTATTTGCATCCTCCGTACAAGGATTAATTTCTTTAGAAAGCTTATTTATCATCCCTGTTCATAAATTCGTCTTCATTTCATTAGCAACTTCATCTATCCATTTGGCATCAAAAAAGAGTTAGGGTTGCAGCGTCACAAGAGTTTCATACAAACAATAAAGGCTGCCCAAAAGGGGCAGCCTTTCCGTGCGCTTTCTAAAAAAAAATTTATTTAAACCTTACTCTCACGGTTTCACCGATCCAGCATCCTACTGTTTCTATATCACCCTCCTTTTTCTTCATCATAAATCCGATCTCCCCATCAGGAAGGGACTTAGAGTAACTAGATATCCTATCGTTGGCTTCACCGGCTACTTCAGAATCAAGTGACCTAGCCTTCGAATACATATCAATGGCAGCAATGATTGCCAATCTTTGATTCCAATCATCACCACAGTTTCTCGCTGTTTTGCCGTACATATCACCAATGAGCATATAAGGTCTGCCCCAGTTTGGCCTGTACTTCAGGGCATCTTTTGCTGTGGCCCTCGCAGTACTGTAGGCACTCAACTTTCGAAACTGTATTGAAGCAATGGAGAATAGGTAGGAGGCCTTTTTTTCATTATCGGTCTCTTTTTCCATTGCATCATAGTATTTGTCGATTGCTTCGTTGTATTTGCCTTCGTCATATAGCCTTTTTGCAGCTACAGCTGGATTCGTAGCCTCAAATTCGGCTTGAACTTTAGAGTTGTATTCCTTTGCGTATTTTTCCCATTTGCTTTCTACCAGCATTAAAAATGGATCATCCGCGGGACAGTTTTTCTGCTTGAGGACTAAGATGATTTTTTTCAAAACATCTGGATTATCAGATGCCTCTTCATATTCAGGTAAGAATTTTTCTTTGAAAAATTCGTAATCGAATACATCCTCTTCCACGGCACGGAAGGTGGCATTCATGTTTTCTTTAGCCTGTTGATAGTACTCAGACAGCGTTGGGTGGTTAAGAATATTATGATCTGCAATTTCATTCAATTGCTTGTAGATTTCTACCACCTCTTCCTTTGTCATTACTTTGTTTTGGAATTGGTATACAGTAATCCTTGCAGCTGGATCGAAGATGACATATTCATTGTTGATCCCAGCGAATTTGATTGCTTCTTTGATTGCCTGCATAGTAGGCACATATGGAGAATTCAAGAAGTAAAACATTTCATACGCCTTTCTTCCGTAGATATAACCCAAGTACTTATTGAGACAATTGACATTATCATCACACTTAGCGGTCAAGCTTCCGTTTTGGTAACAAGCCGCCATCTGATCATACAATCCGAGAATACGTGTGACGATGGCTTTCTTCTCAGCTTCATCTGAGGTGTTATTCATTTTATACTTAAGAAGTTCCACGCCATCAAAGTACTGTATATCTCTTCGCCCATCAGCATTTGGTGCAGCGGGAAATACTTTTTCCCAATTTTCCAAAGCCGTTTGCATATCCTCCGCTTTGATTGCTTGTCTATAAATGACGTGATAGTTTTCCAATTCGTCTTTTCGTGGTGTACCTTCCCAAACTTCGCACTGAGCACTAATCCATTGTGATGTCAGCAAGATTCCAAAAATTAAAATCGATTTTTTCATAGCAACTTTTACTTTGTTAATTGTATTTACGTTTGATAAACCATTCCTCGTCGTTGAAGGTAAATCCGAAGTGGATTTTTAGGTAATTCTCTTCGATCAGACTCCCTCGACCAAATTTTCCATAGCTAATCCCCAAATTTGCATTCGAGATTCTTCTTTGGAAAATGAAGGGAAACCCAAATCCTGCCGTCACACCTATATCCGTTAATCCTTCTCCGCCTACTATTCGAGGGTCTTGTTTGTAATAGAAACCGTACCGATAAAATACACGTTTGAAATATCGGTTAAACGATTTGTAGTCAGGACGATAAAAACCTCCCAATGACATATTCATTGAATTCTGAAATGTATTTTTTTGTTCACCCGTTGCATCGTTTTCGTAGTTTGACCAATAGGCTTGTGATGCATCGAAACCGATCATGAATTTTTCTCCATAAAAGTATTGAATACCTAGCCCAATCTCTGCAGGTAAGCGACCACTGCCCTCAATACCTCTTCGCTCGTAGATCGTATCAGAGATCGTAGAATTGGCTGCAACCCGCTGAAATGCGTACGCAAATTGATTAGATTCGGTGCTAAAATCCGAGCTTAGTCCACCTCGAATCCCGATTGAGATCCGCTGCGCTGCTACAGATTGATTGTCCTTCAATTTACTTCTATTGATAACAGTGGAATAGATCAAACCCATATTCCAATAGCCTCCACGTAATGTATAATCATCCGTAAAGGCATTATTGAATGGCTGGGTTAATTCGGTGAAAAGAAGATTTCTTTCGTAACTTATCTTTCCAAACATATAGCCTAAGTTAAGGCCGAGCGAAAAGTTTTTGTACTTGACGCTATTCGTCCATTGTGCTTTATAGGAACCTCCTGTACCAAGATACTGACGCTGAAAAGCTCCAAAGGTTTCTGATATTTCATTGGAGGTGATATCATAATTTACCTTGCTATTTTGGAATAAGGCGAAACCCATGGCAAGTTTGTACTTCGGATCAATACGTTCGTAAGCTTGGTTGATCGGATTTTTCAAGGGGAAAGCTATTGCGATATACTCAAGATTTCCACCCCATTGGGTAGCCGAACTCACATCGTCACTAATAGTACTCCGCTTCATAGATACGCCCACCTCGAAAGCAGTGGCATTAAGAAACGAAATACTGGCGGGATTTAAAAAATTGGCATGATAGGGATCTGTATGTGCTGAACCCACCCCGCCCATCAATCGGACGGATTGAAAGTTCTGATCAAAAATATTCCCAATTCCAAATCTGGAGTAAGGTGAATTATCCACTCGCTGTGCTACCACACTGGTGATCAAAAGAATGGAAAATGATAGAATGCTACCTAATCTTTGCATTAAATAAATAAATTTCGTTAAGTCCGATTAGGACCAAATTTGGATGTACAAATATCGTACCTTTAATGTATTCCACCAAATTAATTGTATCTCCACCCGTAAATATTACCTTTACATCATGAAAATTTTGTTGGACACGTTCTATAAACGATTGTATTTCTGATATTGTACCATATACCACTCCGTTTTCTATGGCCATGCTGGTATTCGTGCCGATGAATTGGGCATGAAACTGATAATCTCGCTGAGGTAAAGCTGCTGTGAAGGTATGCATAGCCTTAAATTTCATCTGAATTCCTGGGCTGATGTTCCCTCCTAAAAATCTTCCCTCCTGATCCACTACATCCATGGTGATACATGTACCAGCATCGATGATGATTTTGGTTCCCGAGGGATATAGACAATGGGCTCCAATAGCAGCTGCCAGTCGGTCTTTGCCAAGTGTATGGGGAGTATCATACATATTTTGAATGGGTACGGGAGTCTTAGCATCCAATATCATGAGTGGCGCCAATTGACTTAGCTGGGTTTCCATCTCAGAGGTAAATGCACCAGAATGGCATAAAATGATTCCTTCCAACTGCACTTCACTTAGCATTTCCATCACAGAGGTCCAATCACTGAACCGGAACACCTCCTTTGGCTCAGTCGATCGCTCCTGAAAAAATCCAATTTTGATGCGGGTATTCCCCACATCAAGGGCTGCTACGGTCGGGAGTAGATCAGTGTGGACTGCCTCCATGCTCATATTAATGCTTGAAATGGCGGATACCCGTCAGAACCATGGCCATATCCCTGCTGTCGCAGTAATCGATGCTAAGTTGATCCTTGATCGATCCTCCGGGATGTACCACCGCTCTTATACCTGCCTCGTGTGCTATCTCCACACAATCCGGAAATGGGAAAAAGGCATCCGAGGCCATGACAGCACCCGTGAGATCAAATCCAAAGGACTTCGACTTTTCGATCGCTTGGCGCAGCGCATCGACCCGAGAAGTCTGACCACATCCCATGCCTAAAAGCATTTTATCTTTTACAAGGGTGATGGTATTGGATTTCAAGTGTTTGACGGCTACGTAGGCAAAATGCAGATCGGCCATCTCAACTTCCGTCGGTGTCCTTTTACTGACGACTTTGAGATCGTTATCATCCCACACCACGAGGTCTGCAGCTTGAAGGATGTGACCATTGAGGATGGACCGAACCTGTTGTCGCTGAGGCTGAAATTCTTTGATTTTCAGGATATTTCGTTTTTTCTTCTGGAGAAGTATATCCAATGCTTCTGGTTCAAATCCAGGAGCAATAAGGATTTCGTAAAATAGCTGATCGATCTCCAGAGCTGTCGCTGCATCGATGATTGCATTGCTGATCAGAATACCCCCGAATGCCGATACTGGATCTGCTGATAGGGCTGATTTCCATGCATCGAGGACAGTGTCCCGCTGCGCAAGACCACAGGTATTGGTATGCTTGATGATGGCGAAAGTGGGTGCTTGTCCCTTGAATTCCGAGATCACCTGGCAGGCTGCATCGATGTCGATGAGGTTATTGTACGAAAGTGTTTTACCACCGTAAAACTCAAAGATTTCGTCCAGATCACCGGCATAAACGGCATTTTGATGGGGATTTTCGCCATATCGAAGTCCATAGGCAGGACCCATACGAACAATGGGCTGCACTGGATTTTCGATAGATCTTCCAAATGCCAAATATTGGTGGATAGCAGAATCGTAGCTGGATGATGTTTCGAAAGCAAGAACCGCCATTTTTTTACGAAACTCCAAGGTAGTTTTTCCTTGCTGAAGATCTAGCTCAGCGATCAGTGATTGGTAAGCCTTTTGTGCCGGGATAATAACGACGTCTTCATAATTTTTTGCCGCGGCACGAATAAGAGATATTCCACCAATGTCAATTTTTTCAATCAATGTATCATGATCGTCTGTATCAAGCAGGGTCTTCTCAAAAGGATATAAATCTACAATCACCAGATCGATGGTGGGAATCTCATATTGGGTCAACTGGGCCAAATGATCATCATTGCGGATGGCTAAGATACCCCCGAATATTTTAGGGTGTAGGGTTTTGACTCGACCACCCAAAATCGAAGGATAGTCCGTCAGATCTTCTACACGAGATACTGGAATCCCCAATCCTTCTAAAAAGTCCTGTGTCCCTCCTGTCGAATAAATCTGGACACCCATTTGGTGCAGCTTTTGAGCCAATACATCCAAATTGGATTTGTCAAATACGGAAATAAGTGCGGAGCGAATGGGTAAGACTGACATGGAAATTACGAGTTTTGACTTCGTGGTGCACCGACCGAGAGATACGCCACTCTAATGAAAATGCAAAAGTACCATAATTCGATGGGAGAATGCAATACCCTCCTGATTTTTTGGTAGAATTCTGCCTTCCCATTTTTTTAGACTTGGATCCCGAACTCCAAAAATTAATTAGACAAAGGTAGCTCTCAGTCTGAGGGTAAAAAAGCCATTTATAATGTGTAACTTTGCAGTCAAATAAGCATTTTGTCACTATGTTGAGATCTTGGATCACCTTTATTTTGGCCTGTGTAGTAGTCGTATCGATGGGTCAGTCACCCGCCGAACTTGCTGCCAAGTCAGAACTTACCCGAAGAGGTCTCGACGAACGAAGGGTCGTGGAAGAGCTGAACAAAAGGGGAATCGACCTTAACAAAATCGACCCTCGAAATCCCGCTGAAGTCCAGGCTGTCGAAAAAGAAATTCTAGAGGTACTCGATTTTCTGGAAAAAGAAAATAAAACTATCAAACGAGACTCCACCAACAAAGCCAATCAGGAAAAAATAAAAAACATAGAAGCCAAGGTGATTGAAAACACCAGCCAGACCCCTAATCCTACCCAGCCTACCAAAGAAAAAACACCTGAAGCTCCAAAATACGCCATATACGGACACCACATCTTCAAAGACAACTCCATCCAGGTCTACAACACCAGCAATCAAATAAAACCCTCTAAAAACTATCTGATCGGTGCGGGGGATGTCTTGTCTATCTCTATATGGGGTGTTTCAGAAGCGAATTTTGCCCTCGAAGTAGAGGAAGACGGCTATATCAAACCCGATAGACTCCCCAGAATCTATGTGAGTGGACTGACCGTAGAACAGGCAAAAAAAGTAGTAACCCAACGCCTTCGTAGCAGCATCAGTTTCAATCCGAATAATTTCGAACTAAAGGTAATTTCACCTAGAAATTTGGCGGTGAGTATTTTTGGCGAAGTCGAAACAGTGGGTAGTTTTAATATCCTAGCGACCAACTCCGTATTCAATGCCTTAGTAGCAGCTGGAGGACCAAACAACATCGGTAGCGTCCGAAACATCAAACTCCTTCGTGCTGGAAAAAAGCCACAAATAATCGATGTCTATCAATACCTCAAAAACCCACAAATCACCCCTGAATTTTATCTTCAGGACAATGATATCCTCCACGTACCAATCGCCCAAAAGGTAATTGCCATCAGTGGCGGTGTCCAAAAGCCACATCGATTCGAATTGCTCGAGAAAGAAAATCTTCTAGCCATCATAGACTATGCAGGAGGACTCAAGCCTAATGCAATCCGCAAAAATGTACGAATCAAACGAATAGAAGGCGATGAGCCCGTTCTACTCAATGTAGACCTGACATCCCTCTCAGCGGGTAAAAAGGACTTCGCACTCTTGCCTGGAGATGAAATAGAAATCGACACCCTCGTTAGCAGCTACCTGAACAAAGTAATGGTCTCCGGTGCAGTGTACAATGAAGGTGAGTTTGCACTTGAGCCCAACACCAAAATATCCGACCTCCTGAAAAAAGTTTTGCTCAAAGAGAATGCCATTTTGGAGACGACCTTCTTGAAGCGATTGAATCCTGATCGTGTCACTGTTCGGTACCAAATCATCAATCTAGCCCAAGCCTTGGCACAACCGAGTAGCACATCAGATTTGGTATTGGAAAATGGAGATGAGATCATCATACGTGCCAGATCGGAGTTTAGTGATTTGCAGAATATCACCATCGAAGGTAGTGTCCGGAAGCCAGGTGCTTATCCATTGGGTGACCGAAAAAGTCTTCGAGTGTCTGACGCCATTTTTCTCAGCGGAGGTATCCAGGAAGATGCGATGCCATTTGCTTACGTCTTCAGAAAGGACCAAAAGACAGACGAGCCGCTGAGCTACTTTTTCGTAGACCTAAATACCGTGGCCGAAGACGAGAATGATCCGAGCAACATCGCCCTCATCCCCAATGACAGTATCCACATTTACCCAAAGAGTTTTTTCACTGAAAAACTGACGGTGAGCATCACAGGTGCCGTCCGTAAAGCTGGTACGTTCCCATACTCCAATACGCTCAGGCTTCGTGATCTGCTTCTTTTGGCAGGTGGACTTACCCAAAGTGCAGCCTTCAATCGCATCGAAGTATACCGCGTCAACATCGATCGGCAAAACAATACCAAGGTCGTGGTCAAACGCATCTCTCTTCGCAGCCTCACTGAGCTGGAGACCACAGAAGATTTCGTGCTTCAGCCCTATGATGAGGTGTATGTAAGAAAAGCACCTGATTTCGAATTGCCAAAGAAAATAAATGTATCCGGAGCCATCACCTATCCCGGTACCTATGTCCTTACAGAATCAAATAAGATTTCGGACATCATCCGTCTCGGTGGGGGCTATCTTCCGGAGGCATACTTGGGTGGCGCTACGCTATTCCGAACTGCCAACAATACTGGATTTGTAGTCATCGACCTTGAATCCGCACTCAAAAATCCAAATTCGGCTGCCAATGTCATCGTGGAGGAAGGAGACGAGATCTACATCCCGTTCCAAAGTTCGATCGTCTCCATCGAAGGGGCGACCAATTTTGCGGAGCTTTATCCAGATAGCATTGCACCGAATGGTCGAATCAACGTAGCCTTCGAAAAAAATAAATCGGCTAAATATTACGTCACGAATTTTGCAGCAGGATTCAACGAAAAAGCAGACCTCAGCAAGGTGGTAGTCATCAGCCAAAGCGGTAAGGTCAGCAAAACCAAAAAATTCCTCTTCTTCCGCTCCTATCCCGAGGTGACGGAAGGCTCTACCATTCGTGTACCAGCTAAGCCAGAAAAAATTCTCCGCGAAGGACAAAAAGAAAAAGAGGACGTGGACTGGGGTAAGGTATTGTCCAACAGCATTGCCCAAGCCACAGCTATACTCTCACTTATTTTATTACTGCAGCGAATCGATTAAGTCCAAATTTATTGAAAAAAAATAACTATACATCAAAGCAACATACAGCGATGAAAAAAATCCAAATGGTCGATCTTCAGACCCAATATCAAAAACTAAAACCCAGCATCGATGCAGGTATACAGGCTGTACTCGACCAGTCCAGCTATATCAATGGACCAGCCGTACAAAACTTTCAGCAGCAGCTCGCAGATTACCTTGGAGTGAAGTACGTAATCCCTTGTGCCAATGGTACCGATGCCCTGCAGATAGCCATGATGGCGCTGGACCTCCAGCCTGGAGATGAGGTGATCGTGCCTTCATTTACCTACGTAGCTACAGCAGAAGTCATTGCCCTGCTGAGGCTCAAGCCTATTATGGTGGATGTGGATCCCGATTCATTTCTCATCACACCAGAAATCATAGAAAAGGCACTGACACCACAGACCAAACTGGTGGTACCTGTACACTTGTTCGGTCAGTCCGCAGATATGGAAGCCATCATGCAATTGGCAGAGAAACACGGATTTTTTGTCATCGAAGACAATGCACAGGCCCTTGGCGCGGACTTCAGCTATTCAGATGGCCGTCGGCAGAAGGCTGGTACATTTGGACATATAGGCTGTACCTCCTTCTATCCTTCCAAAAATCTGGGGGCATACGGAGACGGCGGAGCTATGTTTACCAACGACGATGAGATAGCCGCTAAGCTAAAAATGATCGCCAATCATGGACAAGTTCGTAGATACTATCATGATGTGGTGGGGTGCAATTCCCGATTGGATTCGATACAGGCAGCGATCCTTCTGGCTAAGTTGCCCGAGCTGGATAATTTTGCGGCAGCAAGAAATCAAGCTGCAGAATATTATGACGCAGCCCTCGGAAAGCTAGATTGGCTAGAGATTCCCAAACGCGTATCCAATAGCAACCACGTATTCCACCAATATACCCTCAAAATCAAAAATGGACAGCGGGACGCACTCCAGGCTTACCTTCAGGAAAAAGGGATTCCGACCATGATCTATTATCCCGTACCATTGCAGAATCAACTCGCCTTTCAACATTATGTCGATGGCTCGCTCTCCTTGCCCGTAGCGGATCAGCTTTGCAATGAAGTGATATCCCTGCCTATGCATACCGAGCTCACAGAAGATCAGTTGCACTTCATCACGGAAGCCCTGATAAATTTTACATCCAATTAACATAAGAAATCTGACGGAACAAGCTTCGTGTGCTTTACTTTTGTCAACTTAAATCAGACCAAACCAAAATCAAATGAAAATAGCTGTTGTAGGTACTGGATATGTAGGTCTCGTCACAGGCACTTGCCTTGCGGAAACTGGCAATCAGGTAACCTGTATCGATATCGATCAAGAGAAAATCAATGCACTGCTCAACGGAAAAATTCCTATCTTCGAGCCAGGACTGGATGTCCTATTCAATAGAAATGTAAAAGAAGGCAGACTTCATTTTACCATGGACCTTGCCAGTGGTATTCAGGATGCAAAAATCATTTTTTTAGCCCTGCCGACCCCTCCGGGAGAAGATGGTTCCGCAGACCTATCGTACATCCTCAAAGTCGCAGCTGACTTATCCCACCTGATCACTGACTACAAAGTCATCGTGGATAAAAGTACCGTTCCCGTGGGTACCGCAGAAAAGGTCACTGCCGTACTGGCAAAGCACCTGGATCGATCGCTCTTCGATGTGGTATCCAATCCAGAATTCCTCAGAGAAGGGGTAGCCGTGGAGGATTTCCTCAAGCCTGATCGGGTCGTGGTAGGTACAGAAAGTGACCGAGCCAGAAAAATCATGGAGACCCTTTATGAGCCCTATGTTCGGCAAGGAAATCCCATCATTTTTATGGATGAGCGCAGTGCAGAGTTGACCAAATATGCCGCCAATTCATACCTGGCTACCCGCATCAGTTTCATGAACGAAATCGCCAATCTATGTGAGCGTACAGGGGCCAATGTAGACATGGTTCGCAAGGGGATGGGTAGTGATAACCGCATCGGCAAAAGATTCCTTTTCCCAGGTGTCGGTTATGGAGGTTCGTGTTTCCCAAAAGATGTGCAAGCCCTCGCCAAGACCGCAGCAGAACACCAATACGATTTCAAAATACTGAAGTCGGTCATGCAGGTGAATACCCTACAGAAAGAAGTTCTATCCGATAAAATCATCGCCCATTTTGGCGCCGACCTGAGCGGCAAAACCATCGCGGTGTGGGGACTCGCCTTCAAGCCAAATACCGATGACATCAGAGAGGCACCCGCTATCACCATCACCTCTCGGCTGCTACACCAAGGCGCAAAAATCCAAGCTTACGATCCGGAGGCAATGCCCAATTTCCAAAGATACATCTCCGATAAGATTCACTATGCCGCTACCCCATATGAGGCCCTCGAAGGAGCAGATGCACTCGCCATCATCACGGAGTGGGGCGTATTCCGCACACCAGATTTCGAGCAAATGCGGAAACTAATGAAGGGTCATGTCATTTTTGACGGAAGAAATCTGTACGAGTCCGAGGATGTCAAAGCAGAAGGATTTAAATACGATAGCATTGGAAGACCAGACCAATTTTAATGAGGTATTCATCCACGCTACGGCGGTGGTAGATGAGCCTTGTACCATCGGGGCAGGGACTAAGATTTGGCATTTTGCGCACATCATGCCCCATGCTTCCATCGGCCAGCGCTGTATCCTCGGTCAGAATGTGGTGGTCTCTCCCCAAGTGACCCTGGGCAATGGTGTAAAGGTCCAAAACAATGTGTCCATCTACACCGGTGTGCAGTGCGAAGATGAGGTATTCCTGGGTCCAAGCATGGTCTTCACCAATGTGATCAATCCTCGCTCTTTCATTGAGCGAAAGCATGAATTTCGCCCCACCCTCGTCAAAAGAGGTGCCAGCATCGGCGCCAATGCTACCATCATTTGCGGCATCACCATCGGGCAGTATGCCATGATCGGCGCCGGAGCGGTCGTCACCAAGTCAATACCAGATTATGGGCTCGTGGTCGGAAATCCCGCAAGGCAGATCGGATGGGTCAGCAGGTATGGCCACCGGCTTGAATTTGATGGCCAAGGAGTCGCAATTTGCCCGGAAACGGGTGAGGTTTACCGGCTGTCAGATGGCACAGTCCATTGTAAAAACTTGATCAAAAAAGAAGGGGATGGAGCAAGAGACGTATAAATTCGGGCTCATCGGTGCGGCTGGCTATGTAGCACCAAGGCATATGAGGGCCATCCGCGACACGGGTCATACCCTCACAGCAGCACTGGATCCCTATGATGGGATCGGCATCTTGGATCAATATTTTCCAGAAGCTTCATTTTTTACTAATTTCGAGCGATTTGATCGGCACATCGACCTGCTGCGACGCGAAGGTACGCCAGTAGATTACCTGAGTATCTGTAGTCCGAACTACCTGCATGATGCTCATATCCGTTATGGCTTGCGCAATGGAATGCATGTGATCTGCGAGAAGCCACTCGTCCTGAATCCGTGGAATGCGGAGGCCCTACTCGAACTGGAGCAGGAAGGAAATCACCGAGTCAGCAATATCCTACAGCTAAGACTCCACCCAGCCATTCAAAAGCTAAAAGCAGACAGCTCCTCCCGAACCAGCAAAGCAAAAATCCAGCTCGACTACATCACTCCAAGGGGTAAATGGTACCACTACAGTTGGAAGGGCGATCCCGAAAAGTCTGGTGGCATCGCTACGAATATCGGTATTCACTTCTTCGATATGTTGATATGGATTTTCGGTCCTGTAGAGTGGATCAAACTGCACCATGCAGATCACCAAACCGCAAAAGGGCAACTCCACCTGGCACATGCAGAGGTGACGTGGACCCTCAGCATTGATGCAAAAAATCTACCCTCGGACGAACTTCGGGCTAAAAATCAAGCTTACCGCTCCCTGATCATCGATGGCCAAGGCATTGACTTTAGTGAAGGATTTACGGATCTGCACACAGAAAGTTACCGCCACATTTTCGAGACGGGTGGCTTTGGGATCTCGGACGTATTACCCGCCATTCATCTCGTCACCGAAATACGAAAAATGTCTTAATCCCCGTTTTTTCACATGAGGCAAACCAATATGTAAACAACAAAATGAGCAAAACCAACTACGATAACGAAAAAGAAGAAGCCAGTCTCAAAGATTTTATCCTAACTATACAGGAGAGTGCAGCCTATCTTTGGGGTAAAAAAATCTGGATTCTTGGTAGTGCCATGTTGATGGCGGTTCTGCTCATTGTCCTCACGATGTTTCAAAAACCAATTTACCCTGCTGACCTCAAATTTGTGGTGGAAGGACAGTCTGGTGGCGCCATCGGAGGCCTTAGCGGAATCCTAGGAAGTATTGGCATGAAAGCCGGCGGCGGAAAAATCAATCCCTACCAAATCCTCGAAGTATCCAAATCCAGCGCGGTATTTGAAGAAGTGCTTTTCCCGCAGATCAATGGAGAAAGTGATGTGACCCTCGCCAATAAAATCCTCGAAATCTACCAATTGCCTGAAAAGTGGGAAGAAAAAGTACCCGAAATGAAAGATTTTCGCTTCACTAATGGAAAAATTACAGACTTTGACGATCGGTCATCTCGGGCTTTCAAATCCATCAAAGGTCTTCTGGTCGGACCGAAAAACAAGCCCCTGGAGGCCTTACTCGGGATCTCCTACAACGAAGAGTCTGGCATCTTTACCATCAGCAGCCGAACCCAAGATGAGGCACTGTCCCTGGCATTGCTCCAAAGATATTTCGAGACCATCAAAAGATTTTTTGAAGTCAATATGCTCTCGGATCAGACACGAACCCGCAATCTCCTGAAATTAAAAGTGGACTCCCTCGAAAATCTCATCAACAGCAAGCAATACGCCATCGGAAGATTCGACGACCGCAACATAGGCCTGATCTCGCAAGAACGCGGTGTGGACCGGAGCAAACTCAGCCGAGAAGTCGGCATTCTGACCATTGCCCTCGGCGAAGCGATCAAATCCTTCGAATTGGCAGACTATGCGCTGCAGGATCGGAAGCCTTTTTTTGTCTTCATAGACCAAAGCTATGCACCACTGGAGCCGATCAAAAAATCAAAACTCATTCAAGGAATCCTAGGCCTGATCCTCGGAGGATTCCTAGCGGTCAGCATCCTCATCGGCAGAAAGATATACCACCAAACCATGAATAATTAATCGCAGATCATACATCTGACATCAAAAGATATAACATGAAAAATCACCATATTCTCATCACAGGCGGCGCAGGATTCATCGGTTCTCATGTGGTCCGCAGATTGGTCACCAGCTATCCCAACCATCAGATCATCAACCTCGATGCCCTGACCTACGCTGGAAACCTGGAAAACATCAAAGATCTGGAGGGTAGCCCCAATTACCACTTCGTAAAAGGTGACATCCAAGACGAGGCTTTACTCCACGACATTTTCACCCGCTACGAGATAGACCGTGTGGTACATCTGGCTGCTGAGTCTCATGTGGATCGATCCATCACCGATCCCCTTGCATTCGTACGCACCAATGTACTCGGCACCAGCAATTTACTCCAAGTGGCAAAAAATCACTGGATCGGCAAAAAAGAGGATGTCTTATTCTACCACGTCTCTACGGATGAAGTCTATGGTTCCCTTACATTGGGTGATGGATTATTCACCGAAGAAACACCCTATGACCCCAGATCGCCGTACTCTGCTTCAAAGGCAGCTTCTGATCACATGGTACGGGCATTTTGGCATACCTACCACCTCCCGATCGTGATATCCAACTGTTCCAATAACTACGGTCCCAATCATTTTCCTGAAAAATTGATCCCACTTTTTATTAATAATATCATCCAAGAGCGTCCTTTACCTGTGTATGGCGCTGGTGCCAATGTCCGAGACTGGCTTTATGTGGAGGATCATGCGGAGGCGATAGACCTCATCCTACACCGCGGCACACCCGGAGAAACGTACAACATAGGCGGCCACAACGAATGGACCAACCTCGCACTCGTGGAACTACTGTGCGACCAGATGGATAGTCACCTCGGCAGGGAAATGGGCAGCAGCCGGAAGCTCATCACCTTCGTGAAAGATAGGGCTGGCCACGACCTCCGCTATGCCATCGACGCCGGAAAGATACAGCGTGAACTTGGATGGACACCTCGTCACACCTTCGAGCAAGGCCTCGACAAAACCATCCGATGGTACCTCTCCAACAGCGAATGGCTGGAGCACGTCACCAGCGGCACCTATGTACAGTATTACGATCAACAGTACAACAAAAGATAGATCTTCATGAGCAATTTATTCGAAGCACTCCGTCGTAAAGAAAAAGCCATTAGCGTCACTGGCCTTGGATATGTGGGCCTTCCCCTCGCCCTCGAATTTGCCAAACACTTTCGAGTCATCGGTTTTGATATCAACTCGGAGCGGGTAGCCCTAATGAAAAAAGGAATTGACCCATCGAAAGAGTTGGACAGCAGTGCTTTCCACGGATGCGATATCAGCTTTACGGATCAGGCATCGGACTTGAAGAATGCCCACTTCCACATCATCGGTGTACCCACGGATATCGACGAGCATCAGGTACCCAATCTCAATCCCTTGCTCAGCGCCAGTAAAAGCATAGGTAGCATTCTAAAAAAAGGAGATATCGTGGTGTACGAGAGCACGGTCTATCCCGGCTGTACCGAAGAAGACTGCCTTCCACTACTCGAAAGCAATTCTGGACTAAAACTTGGCGAAGACTTCGGCTTGGGATATAGCCCAGAGCGGATCGTGCCAGGTGATAAGGTCCGCACCCTCACCAAAATTCTAAAGATCGTATCTGGAAATGATGCAGAAACCCTGTCCGTAATATCACAAGTTTACGGCACCATCATAGAAGCCGGCCTTCACAAAGCCTCATCCATCAAAGTAGCAGAAGCCGCCAAAGTGATCGAAAATACCCAGCGGGATATCAACATATCGCTGATGAATGAACTCAGCATCATCTTCGATAAGATGAACATCGATACCAAAGAAGTCATCGAGGCTGCTGGCACGAAATGGAATTTCCACAAATATGAACCCGGTCTGGTCGGCGGGCATTGCATCAGTGTGGATCCCTTCTACCTCATGCACAAGGCCAAAGAACTCGGACACGACCCTCAGGTGATCGCCGCAGGGAGACGGGTCAACGACTATATCCCACACTTCATAGCAAAAAAGGTGGTCCAATCCCTCATCGAACATGGGAAAAACCCGGGACAATGCCGCGTGCTGGTACTCGGCGTGACCTTCAAAGAAAATGTGGCCGATATTCGGAATAGCAAAGTAGTAGATCTCTTCCATGAGATCAAATCTTACTCCATCGATGCACAGATCTGCGACCCATGGGCATCTGCCGAAGAGGTACACCATGAATACGGTATTCAACTAAGCGATACACCGACGGGTACATTTGATGCCATCGTGCTCAGTGTGGGACATGCTGCCTACAGAGCCATGACCAAAGATGAGCTCACCAAACTATCCAATGGAAAGCTCCTCCTCTTCGACATCAAAGGCGTGATGAATCCCGAAGAGTTTGAGTTTTACTGGCGACTGTAATTCGGCTTTCGGGCTATGACCCTTCTATGTTTATTTCATGCGGCACGAGCTTCATTTTGGTCTGTTTCTAGTGTTATCTTTGGTAGGCTTCACCGCATGTCAGGAAGCGCTCCCAGCTACAGACTTGGGATTCTACTATTGGAGGACCCGATATGCACCCACGGAGGCCGAAAAAACTGCCGCTGAACAAGGTAAAGGCCTTTATATCCGATATTTTGACGTAGCCTGGGATTCGGACAGCCAACTGCCTACACCTGTAGCACCTATCCAATGGGATCAAAATCCGACGGTAGCCATCACACCCGTAGTCTTTATCAAAAATGAAGTGTTCCTTCATCTGGACGACTCGAAGATTGACACCTTAGCCGCACAGATCTTTGCCAAAATAAAGCAAATGCATCCACACCAAGATCAACCGATCAAGGCTCTACAAATGGACTGCGACTGGAGCGGAAAAACAGCAGCAGGCTACTTCCAGTTTCTTAAGAGCTTGCGGAAGTTTGTAGGTAATGAAATGGAAATCAGCTGTACGCTCCGCCTTCATCAACTCAAGTATCAAAGCAAAACGGGTGTTCCTCCTGTAGATCGCGTCAGCCTCATGATCTACAATGCAGAATCAGCCGCTGAGCGAAGCAGTATCAACACCCTCATGGATGAACGAACCCTCGCAGCCTATGTCCATCCTGATCTGAGGTACCCGCTCCCCCTTGATCTCGCCCTGCCGATTCACCATCAATGCATCTGGTATCGATATGACCTGGCCATGGGCCTTCTACCAAGCTTAGATCCCGAAAGCCTGAAAGATCCAAAACTCTTCCGATCGAAAAGTGATCAGCTCTACGAGGTACAAGTAGATACCCTCTGGCAACAGAAATATTTCAAAGCTGGTGACCTTATCAAGTATGAGTCTGTCTCGCCAAAAACTTTGGAGGGGATCACACAGCCATTGGTCCGCCAGTTTTACCAGCCAGGTATGCGGCGGCAGTATTTCGAACTTCAGGAGCCATACCTTAGTAAATATAGTAGCCAAATTTTTTACAGCGAATAATATCTTCCACCATGAGAAAAAAACTTCTATTCCCGATCGCCATTTTTGCCGTACTCGCCTGTGGTGATTACTACGGATTTTTGGAATACCTATCCTACTTTTCGCCAGATGTGGTGGAGACCGATGTACGAGACAGACGCTACTTTTACTCCAGAGATTTTTTCTACCGAGATGATCTGAATGATGCGGTGGAGTATGGATACAATTGGGATGGAAAAAGCCCAGCTACCGACACCCTCAATGTCCAGGCTTGGAGCGAATACGTGAAAGATAAAATTCCCGCCACGCTATTCTACGCTGGTCTGTATGGAAAAGAGTCTGAAAAATTAATCCGAACCCTCCGCGACAAATCATTTCGCCCAGCAGCAGAATATGTAGCCCACCTCGTGAAACTAGATCAAATGCTCTACCCACCACGAGCCAATGCTTGGGACGAACCAGAAGGCATTCATGAAGATAGTCTCCGCCAATACATCCCCAAACTCAATGACGCCCTCGAAGCTGCCAAAGATCCCTTCCTCCAGGAGCGGTATGTCTTCCTCCTCGCCAAACTGTATCGGACCTTGGGAGAATTTGATTGGCTGACTGCACTCTACCATACCGAAACTCCCAAACTGAAAACCAAAAGTTTTATCTCCGACTGGACCCGTTCCACCATGGCTGGGGCACTCATTATCCAAGGCGACCATGAAAAAGGCATCTTTGAATTTGCACAAATATTCCACACCGTGGCATCTCGACGCAGAGAAGCCGACCTCAGCATTCGCACACGTAAGATCGGCTACACCCCGGGTGCCCTCCGATTTGCAAAAAACGATCAGGAAAAAGCCAATGTCTGCGCTCTGATGGCCATACAGCCATTTCAGGATGGGATCGGCCTTGCGGGAGAGACTTTCCGCTACCAAGCCGATCACCCCATGCTCCCATTAATCATCACCCGAGAGATCAATAAAATAGAAGAACTGTACTTCTACGACCTTGAAAAAATGGCCTTTTACTTCGAAAAACCACCCTACAAAACTGTAGAACTGGCCCAAGCCGATGCCAAAAAATCCAGTCAAAAACTGAGAACGCTGTTGACCAAAATTCAGCAAAATCCGAAAGGCAAACTCGGGAATTTCTGGCCATTGGCAAGTGCATACCTTGCTTATCTCGAAGGCGATTACCCCGCAGCAAGGCAAGCCCTCGCCGCTGTAAACGCATCCCAGCTCTCAGATCGTGAGGACTGGCAGCAGCGGACCATCACCCTGCTTTTGGATGTGGAGGCTCTCAATCCGGAGCAGCCAGCGCAAACCACCAATGTGCTGGATCAAGTCCAATATTTTCGGAATGATCCCGATACCAGATCCTACCACGTCATGCATTACACAGCGGATCGATTGAGTCAGTTTTTCATCAAGTATCCCTTGGATGAGATCACCAAACCTCAGAAAAAATCGTGGTTTAGCGGATGTAATTCGGACAAAGAAGTCGTACCCCAAGACCTTCGCCAACGATCGCTGGCACGAAGTTTTGCAGCGCAGCACCTCGCCATTCCCATCAAAGAAGGAGATCAGTGGTCCTATGTCAAACGCGATTTCTACAACATCTACGACACCACCAGCGCCGAACAGCTCACCCAAATGCTGCAGTGGGTGGATCAGGAAGGCAGCCCCATAGACCAAGCCCTGAAATCCCACATCCAAATTGACAGAAATCGACTCTTACTCGAAACGGGGAGAAAATTCGTACTCACAGGCGACCTCCAGACTGCGACCGACCACTTCCTCGCAATGGAACCCTTCTACCTGCAGACCGAAATGGCCAAAATCCCATTCAACAAAAAAATGGATCCACATCTACCTAAGTTCGCGACCGATCCCTTGGACTACATCAAAACCATGGCCAAGGACTTCAATACCTACAAGGAAGATGAATCAGACCCCGCCGCGATCTACACCTATGCCGCCCATCTGTGGAATCTCAGCTACCATGGTCGAGCATGGCTTCTGGCACGAAACCGATGGTCCATCATGGATATGTACGAGGATCCTGACCATGTACCGAGCAGCTATTTTACGGCCAGTGTGGTCAATACCCTCTGCCGAAAAGCCCTCGAGCAGGCAGACGATCCCGAGCTCAAAGCCAAAATTCTCTACCTCGGCGCCCATACCGAACAAGCCCATCTGATGTACCAAACTTTCAAGGAGTATGGAAATAAAGTGTATAATTACGAGACATTTACCAATGATCCGAGATACCTGGCCATGGAGAAAAACCACCAATTTTATCTCCAAGAGCTCAGAAAACTGAAGAAAGGCAGCCCCTATTTGGATAAAATATCCGATCATTGCAGCCGGATAGCCCACTACCTTTTAGAGCGTCAGTAGCGGATATCTGAAGGACAACGAATACAGGCATGCAAAGTAAAAATATCTTGGTTACCGGAGGGGCGGGATTCATCGGTAGCAACATCGTGGCAGCGCTCCTCGAGGACGATCGGGTCGGAAAGGTCCGGGTGATGGACAATCTGGCGACAGGTTTTCGGCACAACCTCCACCCTTTCGAATCACATCCCAATTTCGAATTCCTGCAAGCGGATATCCGCGATCTGGAAGCCTGCCTAGCCGCCTGTGAAGGCATGGACCTCATCTGCCATCAAGCTGCACTCGGCTCCGTACCGCGTAGTATACACGATCCCCTCACGACCCATGGCGTGAACATCACGGGAACCCTCCACATCTTTCACGCAGCTGTGCAGAAAGGGATCAGCCGCATCGTGTTCGCAGCCTCTTCTTCCACCTATGGCGATAGTCCGACCCTCCCGAAAGTAGAAGACCAGATCGGAAAGCCACTATCCCCCTACGCTGTAACCAAATTGGTGAACGAACTGTATGCGGACGTCTTTGCGAAGACCTATGGCCTCTCCTACATCGGTCTGCGCTACTTCAACATCTATGGACCAAACCAAGATCCGAATGGTGCCTATGCCGCCGTAATCCCACTCTTCATCAAAGCCGCACTGGAAGGTCAGTCGCCTACAATCCATGGGAATGGGAGTAATAGCCGAGACTTCACCTTTGTGGGCAATGCTGTAGAAGCCAATCTGAAAGCCCTCTTTCTCGACCCCGACGAAGAGCCCGCTGCCCTCAATCAAATCTACAACATCGCCTGCGGTGAGCAAGCTACCCTCACCCAGCTGTGGGAAGCCATCTGTACCGCTACAGGTACCGACCTACCCGCCATCTACGGCCCCGAACGAAAAGGCGATATCCCCCACAGCCTCGCCGATATCAGCAAAGCCAAAAACCTACTCCGCTACGAGGGCCATATCAAACTTCAAGAAGGCTTGAAAAAGGCAGTGGCTTGGTATAGGAATAGGATGGGGTAAGGGCGAATCCTACAATTTTATTACGGAGCAATAGGCATCTATCCAGATCAGAGGCACTTTTGAGCACTCAAAAAAGAAATAAACACCTAATACGCTTAGGTAAGGCTTCTGGTACAAATTCAAATTCTAAAACCACTTAATCTTCAATTGAGGTTGGTTTTTATTTGCCGATTAAGAGCTTCTCAATACTTCCGAATAAAAAATCTCGTATTCCTAACCTCCAAAAACCCCACTTTCGTCGATAAAAATCATCATTTAATATAGTACTACATGAAAACATGGTACTTTGTATTGCATAGTACTATAAAAGATTGTATCTTTGTGTTGTCATTTTGAGAGAAGCACTACATGACTTGTGGCAGCGAATCTTTGAAAGGATAAAAAATTGATTAATCCGTTCCTTCGGGGACATCAAAAAATTATCAGTGATGAACTTAGAAAATACCAAGGCACAGATGAGGAAGGGCGTACTCGAGCTCTGCATCCTCGCCATCGTTTCTGAGCAGGAGGCCTACCCGTCTGATATCATCGAGACGCTCAAAGCCAATAAACTCATCGTGGTAGAGGGTACGCTGTATCCCCTGCTCAATCGACTCAAAAACGCCGCACTTCTGGATTACACCTGGAAGGAATCCAATGCAGGACCACCCCGCAAGTATTATATCATTACCGATGCCGGACGGGAATTTTTGGAAAGCCTCCAAGAAACCTGGTCCGAACTCAATGAAGCAGTCAATCAATCAACTATAAATCTAAAGCAACATGAACAAAACAATTAATATCAACTTAGGCGGTCTCCCATTTGTCATCGACGAAAATGCGTACACCAAGCTTTCGGCATATCTCAATACCATTCAGCGTCACTTCTCGCAGTCTGAGGGATGTGAGGAGATCCTCCAGGATATCGAATACCGGATGGCAGAGCTCTTTCAGGAAAAACTAAGAAGCAAGCCGATCATCAGCCTTCAGACTTTGGATGAAGTCATCGCCGTGATGGGGCGACCAGAAGAGTTTGGTGCAGAGCCCATCTCCGAGCCAAAAGAACAGCCCAAGCAGACGTATCACTACAAAAGCACCAATACGCAGGATCATACCATCCGTACAGGTAAGCGACTGTTCCGAGATCCGGAAGATAAAAAGCTGGGTGGTGTTTGTTCGGGTATTGCAGCTTACTTAGGAATCGACGATCCACTGTGGGTACGTATCGTGTTCATTTTGTTGGTCATTCCTGGTGGTTTTTCTGTATTGCCATACTTCATACTTTGGTTTGTGATCCCGGAGGCAAGAACCTCTGCTGATAAGCTAGCCATGAAAGGCGAGCCCATCAATGTGGAGAATATTGCCAGAAAAGTAGAAGAGGAAATCAACGAATTGTCCAAAAGCATTTCAGATTTCAGCAAGGACTTTGGCAAAAAAAAAAATAAGTTCTAAGACATTGCAGACGCGAGAGGTTTCCCTGCCCAAGGGATTCCTCTTCTAAGCAATAAACGCCAAAATCCTATGTTAGAACGTGTACTTCGATTTTCAAAAAATGGCATTGGAATAATGTTGTTAATTATTGCCATTTTGATCCTTTTAACAGCTAAAGGATTATTCTGGGGCATCCCCGCCTTACCAAGGGTGGATTTGGGGCAGCCGTGGTTCCTTCATGTGGTGGTGATCGCGGGTGGCTTGCTACTGTCGATCCCTATACTTTTGGCGGCATTCGGCTTCCTTCGGTGGCTCTTCCCAACTATCCCGTGGAAAAAACCGATCGGAATTCTGGGCACGATTTGGATCCTAGCGCTGATGACACTGATCTGGACGGGCGTCCACACCTACCAGCATTTTCAGAAGATGAAGGAGACGGTCACCCAATGGACCGCCACTTTACCATGGAAGGATAAAGCCGTACTGGATATAAAGCAGTTGGCCGATACTGAAAGAATTCAGTTTGGCTCACTTGCCTTCGGTCTCAAAGATCGGGAATTGCTCCAGGTGGGCACACAGATCAAATTGGTAGCTACGAGTCATTCTGATTTTGAAGTATCCTTCCACCAGCGCAGCTTTGGTGAGCACCCAGTGGAAACCATCATGCTACCTATCGAACAAAAAGCAGACACTCTCATCCTACCAGATCACATCACCTACCCAAATTCAAAACCATACTCAGGCGAAGGGTACACGGTGGTCATCGGTATTCCGAAGGGGAAGATATTAATACTTGGAGAAGCACAGGATGCGGCATCCATTCATCAGTCCGAGGATATCCTAATGGTAGAGTCGGAGTCCGGCACTTACTATAAAGTCCACTGATCTAAAGGCACCAAATGAGCGCATGTCTTCGAAATCAGGGAAATCATTTTAAATAAAAACCCAAAAAAACCAATTTACAACATGTGCCCACAAGCATTGCAGTAGAGTGCATCTTTTTCATGACCTTCTTTGCTGCATTGGGGGCAGGTGATGGTATTGTTCACCCTGTTCTGCTGAATGATGGAGGAGGTCACGATTCCCGTAGGTATCGCTATGATCACATAACCCATCATCATAATCACCGAGGCTAAAAATTTTCCAAAGCCGGTGACGGGGGAGATATCGCCATATCCAACCGTCGTGATGGTCACTATGGCCCAATAGATGCTTTCAGGAATACTGGTAAATCCTTCATTAACCGGGTGCTCGACGAGGTACATGATACATCCAAAAATGCTCACAATGATGATAATGCTGGTAGAAAAAAATATAATCTTCTTTTGGCTGTCGATCAAGGCATTGATGATAATATTCCCTTGATCAATGAAGCTATCCAACTTAAATATACGGAACACCCTAATCAGCCGCAGCCCCCTGATAATCATAAGTGTATGTACACCTGGAAAGAACAGGGTCAGATAACTCGGCAGGATTGATAAAAGGTCTACCATGCCATAAAAAGATTTCATGTAGCCCCAAGCCGACACCACACAATATACCCGCAAAAAATATTCTATGGTGAAAAATATCGTAAATGTCCACTCAAGAAGGATGAAATAGGTCTTGTACTCTGCATAAAGCGCCGGCACTGTCTCCAGCATGACGGTCAGGATACTCATCATGATCATAATGAGCAGCACTACATCAAATGCCTTTCCAGCAGGAGTCTCCGCCTCAAAAATGACTTCGTGAAGTTTTGCCCTCATTGGACTGTACCCCTCAGGCCGCTCTTGAAGCACTTTTTTGTTCAGAATATTTCTCATCGAATACAAAAGTAAGGCTTTTTCCAAACATACGGCCAGGACTTCACCCATCCGAAGCGGTCAATTTCTCTACTCCAACATTCGAAAAAATCGAATCTTTGGCCTAGAATTCGGTTCGAGAAAGCTCCATCCCACTTCCCTAAATCAATACCCACCGAAAAATCGATCAGGAAGTGTCCAATCTGCGTACGGTCATATTCTGACAATGATGTATCTTTGGAAATAAAAGTAAAAAAGAAATCATGAGTCGATTGTTATTCATCGTGATGTTGTTTTCATCAGTGCTCGCCTATGGTCAGAAAGTAGGATACCAAATATTCACAGCCAAAGGAAAAAAAACCTCCTTCGAGAAAATGCTGAAACAGACGCTGAGTTCCGACATCCTCCTTTTCGGTGAGTTTCACAACAATCCCATCTCACATTGGCTGCAATACGAGCTTACCGATGATGCGATCAAATCCAAATCCGTGATCTTGGGAGCGGAAATGTTTGAAGCAGACAATCAAAAACCGCTCAACGCATACCTCGCAGGTGAGATCTCTGACAAACAATTGGATACACTCGCCAGGCTTTGGCCCAATTACAAGACGGATTACAAACCACTTGTGGACCTCGCCAAGGAAAACAAGATACCTTTCATCGCCACCAATATCCCCCGCAGATACGCGAGCCAGGTATTCCGGAAGGGATTAGAAAGCCTGACATCGCTGACATCCGAAGAACTATCCTGGATCGCACCACTTCCAATCGAGTTTGATGGAGAACTGCCCGGGTACAAAAACATGATGAACATGATGGGTGGAGACCATGCCAACGACAATTTTCCAAAGGCACAAGCGATCAGAGACGCCACTATGTCACATTTTATCTTGGAAAATTATAAAAAGGGAAGCCTGTTTATCCACTACAATGGGGCCTACCACTCGGACAATTACGAAGGGATCCTTTGGTATTTGAAACGAAGAGAACCCAATCTCCGATATATGACCATCTCGACCGTAAGCCAATCCCAAGTTCAAAAACTGGACAAGGAAAATCTCGGCCGGGCTGACTTTATCATCGTGGTAGATGAACATATGACCACAACCTATTAATTAATTGGACCAAAACCGTTTGAGAAAGAGAATTATCAATTTCTAACCTCTAACAAAATCGAGGACGAGCTAATCCAATCCACCAAAGTAAATGATCTATGGCAAAAAATGAAGCACCCATCACCATTGACAATTACCTGGATGCTCATTACATCCACCGAAGCAATTGGCTGAGAGCAGTAGTGCTCGGCGCCAATGACGGCATCATCTCCATCGCCAGTCTTTCCATCGGGGTAGCTACAGCGAGTGCGAGCCGAGAGCCCATTCTGCTAGCCACAGTGGCGGGGCTCGTAGCTGGTGCCCTATCCATGGCAGCTGGTGAGTACGTATCGGTGAGTTCTCAAACAGATATCGAAAGTTCGGACATCGCTCGTGAGCAGGAAGAACTGAAGACCATGCCCGAAGAAGAAATGGCAATCCTAGCCCAAATATATGAGCGACGGGGTCTACAAAAGGAGACCGCCCTTCAAGTGGCAAAAGAACTGACAGAGGCCGATGCACTTGGCGCCCACGTCCGCGACGAACTGGGCATCAATGAGATCAGTCAGGCCAATCCCATCCAAGCAGCACTTGCGTCAGGCGCTGCATTTTCAGTCGGTGGACTGCTGCCCATGCAGGTGGTACTTTTCGCCCCAATGCCCATGATGGAAATTTCAATTTATGTCTTCACCATTCTTTCATTGGCAATCCTCGGTTTCATCTCTGCAAAAACAGGTGGCTCCAGTGTCATAAAATCCATGACTCGAATAGTCATCTGGGGAACAATTGCCATGGGTATTTCTGCGTTAGTGGGGTACATTTTTGGCGTCAATGTCTAATCTCAAATTTTAATCATATCATGAATGCTGCTCACTTTCACTTGCTGGTCAATCACATCCCTATCATCTTTCCCATAACTGGGGCGATTGTGTTGGTCACAGGTCTAATTGTTAAATCCGAACCCATCAAAAGAACAAGTTACCTGCTATTTATCATTGGTGGCATCAGTACCATGGCTGCCATGTATACTGGTGAAGGAGCCCAAGAACTCTTAGAGCGAATGTTGGTAGCAGATGAAGATTACATGCAAAAACACAAAGCAGCATCCCGTCAATTTTCCTTCGCAAGTTACGCATTGGGATGGCTCTCAGCTTTGGGCCTGTGGGCTAGTATGAAGCAAAAGTCTTTCACCAAATTTGTAGAAATTGGTATTTTGGTAGCATTCATCTTCGCTGTCTTTCTAGGTAGAGCAGCCGGCACTACAGGCGGAGAGATTCGTCATACGGAGATTCGCACCACCACTGACGGATCTAATCCCGTCTTCAATGAAAATTCTTCGGATGAAGAGAATGAAGATTAAATGATAAATAAGTACTTCAATAGGCTAAGTGGAAAATTTTTAATCAGAAAAATTTCAAATACCTCAGAAAATCCCTGAACAAGAAACAATCAAAACTGAATAAGATTGCTATCTATCTCTCAATAGGTAAAGGCAGTGCGTGTTTTGGACTTTTCGCTAACGTTTTCCAACAGAATCCTTCGTGGCTATGACCCATCGTGTACCACCAAACTCACTGTCTTTGAGCGTATCCAAAACCTGATATTTTGAATCAAAATGAAGAGAGTCTACGATGTACAGCCTCCCTGGTATCGGGTCTCCGTGGTGTCTGCGTAGTGGAATACGCCTGCGTTCCACCAAATAAAAACTGCTCACAAAGTTGATCCTCGTTTTTCGGAGTAATTCGAGGGAGTGCTCTTTGTATTGCTGACCGACTCGCTGCGCATCGCTCTTGTAAATGACATCATCCCCCGTATTGGCACGTACTGGAAGAATAAACATATTAAAACCGATTCGACACATCAGCACACAAATGATGAGTAAAATCGGTCGTAGGTGATTTTTTTTATAATAGATCACGGCGAGTCCAAAAAGGGTACTTCCCAATAAGGCCAACTTTAGCTCGTGATGTTCTACAAGATTTAGTTTGCTATTGAATATTTGTGTAAAACTGATGATGGGTACCCCGACCATCATTGCCATGAAAACCTTGGACAAAACCCGCATCTGCCATGTATTTTTACCCAAATCACCCTCATAAAGATAAACCCAAATACCAAAAATAATGGGGATAAGCATCAGGATGTACCGTGGATACACATCTGGACTAACCCAATACACAAAATGATTGGCTACAAAACTCAAGGTCAGGTACCAAAAGAAGCTATGACTCCGAAGCCGCTGCAAGATATCCCTCCGGATGGCAAAGAGTCCCAAAATGGACCAAGGCAAAAAATGATATAAATTCTCAAATGGATAACTCAAAAAATGCAAAAAAACATCTAGCAATCCGTGTCGTGCAATGGTACGACGTGTAGATTGATCCAGCAAGTGATCCACAGCGGGATCTAGTTCCCGAGATTCATTATACAAAAAAAAGTAGGAGCCTATCAATACCCCAAAAATCAATATACCTAATAGATGGTGTCGACTCAACAACATCCGCCATTGTCCCCACATAAAGTGTACAACCAACAAACCGAATATCAAAAAATGAAGGATGGGAAACCCCTTCAACATAAATCCAACCGCCGCCAGAAAATAACTTAGTGGGTAAAGTACACTAAACTTGGATCGATGACCATACTCATACAAGACCATGATCATCAAAAACATGACCCACGAAAAAAATATATCAATCAATCCCAAAAAACTATCCCAAAAGATCATACGCCCACAGGTGATAAAAAGCAGACCCAACCACACCGAATGAAAGCGATCCTCATATTTATCTCTAAAATAATAGATGATTGTCCCAAGGAATACAAAAGAAAAAAAGACCGTCGGAATGCGAGAAGTCCACTCATCAACTGAGCCAAAAAGTTTGAAAAATCCTATGAGAATCCAATTATAAAGTGGGGGCTTGGCGAAGTAAAAATCACCATTGATACTTGGCACAATGTACTGACCACTGAGCATCATCTCAAGAGCCACAATACTACGGATGCCTTCATCACCAATAAAAGGAACGATTCCCAAATTGATCAGGAATGCCGGAAGGCAAAGCAGCAACGCGATGCCTACCCAAACCCGCCGATCATCCCACTTTAGAAGCATTCGGAATATAATTAAGTTCTACGTAAGCCTGATCTCGAAAGCAAGTGGCGCTTGATTTCTGAAGCTCGTCAGGAGTGATGGCGCTGTATATTTTAGCTTCTTGATTGATCAGATCGATGTCACCGATGCTTTCGAAATAAGCCAGATTCATCGATTTATTGACCACGCTGTATTCGGAGAAGATCAGTTGGCTCTCTGCCCTATTCAGGAGCTTTTCCATCTCTTGGGGATCAAGTGCTTCGTTGCTTAGTCTGTAAAGTTCTTCCCAAATGGCCGCTCGTCCAGTCTCTAAGCTCACCCCATCCATTAATTTGCCCTCTACGAGGAAGAGCCCAGGGTCTTCTGTACCTAGCACAAAGGCATCGATGGAGTTGAATAGTTGACGGTCTTTGACCAGATTTTGCTGAAGTCGAGATGAACGGCCCGAACTGAGAATATCGGACACTAAATCCAAGTCATAATAGCCCCTAGTGCGACGTGCATCCATCTGAAATGCCATGATAATGGCGTTCATTGGTACATCGGCCTCCACCGTTTTTTGTTTGTAGCTTTGGTAGGGCTGATCCATCTGGCGAATAGGACGGACCGTATCCCCTGCTGGAATGGAACCAAACCAATACTGTACTTTTTTGAGCACCTCATCCGTCTTGACAGGACCAGCTAGCACGAGAATGGCATTGTTCGGTCGGTAGTAATTGTAGAAAAAAGACTTTACATCGTCCATGTGGGCGGAGGCTATGTGGTGGAAGTCGATCCCGATCGTGGGCCATCGGTAGGGATGCTTCTCAAAGGCCATGGCAGCGAGGTGATGCCACATATCTCCATATGGTTCGTTGAGACAAGTCTCTTTGAATTCCTCGATGACGACTCGCTTTTGTGTATCTAGCACCGATTTATTGAATTTTAGCTGATTCATTCGGTCGGACTCTAGCCAGAGTACCACATCCAGATTCTGCACAGGTACGATATCATAAAAATTGGTGATATCCGTATTGGTAAAGGCATTGTTCTCCCCACCCGCTTCCTGAATTACATCATCAAACTCCGGTACATTTTTGGAGCCACCAAACATCAGGTGCTCGAATAAATGGGTGAAGCCAGTTTTGTCTGGATCCTCATCTCGAGAACCTACCTTGTAGAGGATATTGACAGCCACCAGAGGTGTGGTAAAGTCTTCGTGGACAATAACGGTAAGGCCATTATCCAATAGCCGCTTTTGAAATTTTATCATGCTTCGATTAAATTCGATCTGGCAAATTTAGGGATAAATGTGCAAATCGCCCTATGTCCAACATAGATAGCACAAATAAAGCTTGATCATAGATCGTACAACAATGCTGACTCAGTTTTTGGCTGATGCCGTTCCATTATTTCTTAATAAATAATTAGAATTTTATACACATACAACCATTTGATCAGAGGCTGCATACCTATACATGAAGACAGATTTTCGTTTGATAATCGACCTATAAAACATGATTTTGTTTGGTCTGTGGATCAGATTTGGCATAATTCAAAATAAATGTTGGATTTTCAAATTTAGGCTCTGTCATTTTTTTCACTTTTAAATAAACCATATGAAATTGAAGTCAATTTTGTTTTCCAGCGTAGCAGTGTTCTTGTTATTCTTAATAGCATTTCCGCTGCTTTTCGTCTCCTGCGAAAGCGCTAAACAGGAAGTAGATACCACCAAAACTGAAATCCAAAAGGTTATTGATGAACTCAAATTGGTCTACGTAGAAGAGGGAGCGGGTACCGTCATCACCTATGATGAGGTCAATGCAGCCCAGCAAGCATGGTGTGACGCCCTCGTAGAGATCGGTCGTCTTTACAAGACAGGTGGCGACTACAAAGCATATGCCAACCAAGTACTTACTTCTGCATACAATTACGATGAAGGGAAAGTATTTTTCAAACCTACCCTAGCCTATGGTGAGCGAACATTCCGAACCGATAAGGAGGGTGCACTGGCTTACTTCGTAGGAAGTAACCCAAAATACCCAGAAGATAAAGGATTTGCCCTCAAACCTTGGGTAAAGGCACGCTATGATAATGTAGGTCCTGACAATTACGGTATCCAGATTTATGGTTCTACGGCCATCACCATGGGTAATGTTTGGGTCACAGACGAAGCTGGTAATGAGGTGATGGTAGACAAAACTTGGGTCTTCAGAAAAGGTCCAGATGGCAAACTTCGAATCATCGTACACAAGTCAGCGCTTCCATTTTCCCCAGAAAGCTAATATAAAAATTTGTTAAAAGCCCCCTATTTACATTATTTAGAATGCTTCGCCTTACCAAACATCATTGTTCAGGGTGCTATACCAACTGCCATGATGAAATCTGATATTCACAATTAAACTGATGTTATGAATAGTTATTTCAATTTTCCAAAATTCATTTCTTCTCATATGCTACTTTGGTCAATGATTTTGATAGGTAACTTAAGTCATTCCCAGTCTCTACCTGAAAACAATACTCTAATTTCAAAAGAGTTAGATTTGAAAAATTTGAGCTATTTTATCGCACCGACATTCGGTTTGACCAACCTAGATGGGAGCTCGGCATCAATATTTCAAGTGAGGGGAGGTGTGGGTAGTAGAGCCCTTTCTTTTGGTGGATATTTCCAAACGAACATTAATGAAGTCATACCTCAAAGTGAAACCGAACCTAACATCTACCTAGAATATTGGTCTGCAGGTGGTTTCATCGAGTACACTTTATTCTCTGATAAGGTCTTTCATATGACATTCCCGCTATACATAGGATACGGTGAGGTAGACATGGATAACGAGGCAGGCAACATTAATCTTGGAGAAGCTAATTTCTTTCAAGTAGAACCTTCCGCTTTATTGGAAGTAAACCTTACGGATTTTGCTCGACTTAATATCGGGGGAGGCTATCGCTTCGTTGGAAATATGAGTTATAGAAACTTTAACCAATCAGATATTTCGGGTCTGACAGGCTACGTAGGTTTGAAAGTTGGATTGTTTAGATAATATTTTTCCACAATTTAAATTAAGTAAAATGAAAATTGGTAACTTCTTTTTGATTCTAATATTTGCCGTTGGTTTCTCAGCTTGTACCAAGGATGAAATAGAGACGCCAAGTATTCCACCTGCAACTGATCAAAATGGCATTGAGGCTTCTAGTGAAAACACACAATTGGCTTTAACCTTTCTATTGAATCCAAATGGACTGCATATCCAAAAGAAGATCGAAGATAGGGAAGACAAAACCCGATACTTCAGGGATTACAAATTTTTCTTCAATGCAGATGGTACCGTTTTTGCTATCTCCGCAAGTGATAGAGTAGAAGGAACATATCGAGTATTCAGAGATGATGGAAGAATAGAGTTGGCGATGGTCTTCCCAAATCTTGGCGAATTTAATGAATTACGGGATGATTGGTATCTAGTATTAAAAAATGAGGAAGTGATACGATGGGAAGATGGTGGAGACGTACTTCAGTTTGGTGGTACACCGAGTAACGTGAGTGACCCTGGAGCACCCAATCCAAACCCGAGTGACATCGACGCAGTTCGCAATTTTCTGATGGTGGAAACTGGACTTTTTATCCAAGAAAAGATCGAAGACAGAGAGAATAAAACTCGATACTTCAGAGATTATAAATTTTTCTTCAATGCAGATGGTACCGTTTTTGCTATCTCCGCCAGTGATAAAGTAGAAGGAACATATCGAGTATTCAGAGATGATGGAAGAATAGAGTTGGCGATGGTCTTCCCAAATGTTGGCGAGTTTAATGAATTACGGGATGATTGGTACTTTATTACAATTGAAAATTCAGCAATAAAATTTGGTGATAGTTCAGACTCCTTAATCTTTGAAAAGCCATAAAAATTTGAACCTTAGATAGCTAAATCAAAGACAATTCGCACGACCTTAAGCTTTTCTGTAAGAATTCAAGAATTTTAATTAAGCATTACATACACATAAATCGCTTTGAAATCCCCGGCATTTTGTCGGGGATTCTTCGCTTAATTTATGCATCCACACTCTCTAGGAAGCAGTATTTTTCCATCACCAAATGCGAATCCCGAGTAGCCTGATCTGTGGGCCACTTTCAGATAAGTAGATTTATCCCCGGCCGTGATGGAATCAAATATGGGTTCGATCATTTTTCGCCCGTATTCATTCAGTGCACCGAAGTAGCCATTTTCTTTATACACCAGGATAGGTATATAGTGCCCTTGGTATTCCAGCTGCTTGATTTCTGTAGCATTGGGTAAATCCACCCGGACATCTCCCTGATCTCCTAGTATACTGTAGCCACCATTTGCTTTCTTAAGAATATATAGGTCACCAATTTCATTGTTGCCCTGCTTCATTGGAGTAATGGTGCCCACGGGGTATTTTTTTTTAAGCCTAGTCATGATCTGCTCATATCGCTCCTTATTGTTAGAAGATGCAAACACCGCTTCATCATGAATACCAAACATATCATTGTATACGACCACTTCGCCTAAACCATTGTAGTACGTAGACAGTCCATTGACATAATGACGATACAGATTTTTGTCTTTTTCCACCTCGTTATCGTAGTTGAAAATGTAGCTGACTTCACCTCCATTTAGCGTTTTCGAAGTTTGATTTTCGAAGAATATCTGATATTCCACATTCGTGGTACCCTTTTGATATCTTTTTACGAAAAATAGACCTGATTTTCCTTGATAGTCGAGGTACTTCCCTTGGTAAACAGCCTTTTTCTTTGGAATATTTAGCAGGACGAGCGAATCAGAACTTACCTTGTAAACTGCATATCTTTGATTGCCGTTGTATTCAAGGTTTGCATAGTTGGGCTTGATGATTTCTTTTGCTTTTGTATCTATAATCCCATATAGTAGTACACCATCCTTTTGCTTTTTACCAAAAATCGTGTATGGATTTTCGTACCCCAGAGGAAAGAGCTCGATGTAGTCAAAAGTGGCGGATGTTTTTATCATGTGCTGGCCATTGACCAGACCAAATTTTCCATCTTTTTGGAAGGGGTAAACACGTTCTATTGATTGAGCAGAGACAACATTGGTAAGGAAGTGAAATAGAATGGCGCAAGCTATATGGTTCATGTTACTTTATTTGATAGGACGAAGATACTCAAATAAGTTAAGAAAAGATAGATACCAATCTGAATCGGCATTCTTACCCTCTTCGCTCTTTAAAAAAATTGGTCAGCAATTGACTGCATTCCTGCATCATGATACCGAATTCGACTTTTGTCTTCGGATGGAGTAGCTCCTTGCCTACACTCATGAATCCGTGCTTTTCATCCGGCGCAGCATACACGATCCGATTTATCTGTGACCAATAGAGGGCACCAGCACACATCTTGCAGGGCTCCAAGGTTACGAATAGCGTACAACCATGTAGGTATTTATTATTGAGAAACTGGCTCGCTGAAGTGATTGCTAAGATCTCCGCATGGGCAGTGACATCCTGAAGGAGTTCTGTCTGGTTGTGGGCACGGGCTATGATCTGATTTTTCTCATTGACTACGATTGCGCCAACAGGAATTTCTCCTGAAACCCTTGCTTTTTGCGCTTCTTTAAAAGCTTGCTCCATGAAATACTGATCCGAATGAATGCTGAGCATGATTCTTTTTTTCTGCAAAAAAATACAAAATCCACAAAAAAGCAGTCATTTTTCTAACAAATTATCTACAAGTCTTCCTACCTTTGCACATGGAAAGAATTAAAAACACCCAAACCAAAATAAGCGAAGAAGCGCTTACATTCGATGATGTACTATTGATTCCTAGATATTCAGAAGTGCTCCCTAGAGAAGTAGACATCAGCACCAAACTAACCACAGATATCAGACTTCACGTGCCTATTATATCCTCCGCTATGGATACGGTGACAGAGTATAGACTGGCTATTGCTATGGCGAGAGAAGGTGGCATGGGTGTCATCCATAAAAATCTTACCATCGATCAGCAAGCCGAACAAGTCAGAAAGGTAAAACGATCCGAAAGCGGCATGATCCTAGATCCTGTCACACTCGATGAAAATGCATTGGTCAAAGATGCACTCTCCGTGATGAAAACGCATAAGATCGGTGGTATTCCTATCGTAGATATGCAGGGGGCACTCATCGGGATCCTGACAAATAGGGACCTAAGATTTGAAGACAACCACAACCGAAAAGTCACAGAAATCATGACCTCCGATCGATTGGTAACGGCTCCTCAAGATACCGACCTCGATCAGGCCAAACACATCTTACAACAGTACAAGATCGAAAAACTTCCCGTAGTCGATAGCCAGAAAAAATTGGTCGGACTGATCACCTACAAGGATATTCTGAAACACGAAAACTATCCATCCGCTTCCAAAGATCGCCATGGTAGACTCGTAGTCGGCGCGGCAGTAGGGGTATCCAAAGATACCTATGACCGTGTCGCAGCGCTGGTAAGCGTGGGGGTAGATGTGATCTGTGTAGATACCGCACACGGACACTCCAAAGGAGTACTCGATACCATCAAATCTCTCAGACAGATGTATCCCTACCTTCAGATCATCGGTGGTAATGTAGCCACAGGTGAAGGCGCTAAAGCGCTGGCTGATGCTGGCTGTAACGCCGTAAAAGTAGGTGTAGGCCCTGGAAGTATTTGCACCACTAGAATCGTAGCAGGTGTAGGTGTGCCACAACTTTCTGCCATTATACGAGCTGCTGAAGGGCTTCGTGGTACTGGCGTTCCCATCGTGGGTGATGGAGGTATCCGCTACACAGGTGATATTGCGAAGGCACTTTCTGCGGGAGCAGGAACCATCATGGCCGGATCTCTATTTGCAGGTACAGAAGAGGCTCCAGGCGAAACCATCATCTACGAGGGTAGAAAATTCAAGGTATATCGCGGTATGGGCTCGCTCGGTGCCATGGAGCTTGGATCCAAGGATCGCTACTTTCAAGATGTGGAAGACGATGTCAAAAAATTGGTTCCAGAAGGTATCGAAGGCCGTGTACCATACAAAGGATCTGTGTCTGAAGTCATGGTCCAGTATATCGGCGGGCTGCGGGCCAGTATGGGCTACTGTGGTGCTGCAAAAATCGAGGACCTTCAAGACGCTCAAATGGTCAAAATCACCAACTCGGGAATTTCAGAATCCCATCCGCACAACATCACCATCACCAAAGAATCGCCCAACTACTCCAGAAGGATGTAGGACCGAGATGTCACTACCGGTCAAACCAGTTTCGGAGACTTTATATTACTTGATATAGATTTCTTTGCTAAACACTAGGGTGTGGCCATGAAAAACAATGGTCTATACCCGTGGTGATTGACACGAAGCAGAAGTAATCCAGTCGAGTTGCCTGAAAATTGTACTTCCGCACGGCCATCTGAAAACAGTATTCGCTGTCGGAGGAGTACGTGGCCCATCGCGTCAATAATCTCTACCTGCTGACTTCCTTCTAGATCAGTAGCCTGAAGCATTAGGCGCTCACCTTGGAGGCTCACCGATATATCTTTCCTAGAGTCAGGCGTAGAGGTACTTGTGCCAAGAAGTAATTGACCATCCATCCAATCCAATCGCTGCTCGATCCAGGTTTTTAGGTAGTCAAGTTCCTCACCGTAATTTTGACCGATGAAGGCATTGGGCCACACATAAGTACCAAAAATAGGCCATCGCTCGAAGTTTCTACCTCGAGCCTCAGCAAAACTTCCGGCTAGGGAGTCGACTGTACCATAAATTTTTTCTGTCGTCCACTGCTGATTGCGGAGAGCGGTCCAGCGCTCAGATATGCGCTGACGGAATTTAGGATTATTCCAAAGCTTATCCCACCAGAAATGAATGACCCAGGCATCATCGGGACAGATCTGATTGAAGTCCCTAGCCCATCCGGTGGGCGGCTGACCCTGACAGTAGTCACCGATGCCGAATGAGATATTGAAATCCCAGACAGGACCCATGAAAATCTTTTTTGATACATCATCTCGATCCTTGTAAAAATATGCGCTTAAGCGATATCCGTCTGTGTTTTTTGCAATCTCTTGTACCAAGAAATAGTCTACCCAACTATCGATATCGATCCAATTTTCGAATTCTGTTGCAAAATTTGGACCCGCCATCATTGCTTCAAACTGGAACATATAAGTCTGAATATACTGCTCCTGCTGAGATACGATTTCGTCCTCTTTAGGAAAGTGATACTGAAAGTAGGTACGCTGCCAGCTACCAGGTATTGGTGGATAAATGGATTGGAAATTGCCACCCACTTCACCAGCTCCGTATTTGTCCATCTTCAGTATATAGCCTCCTGTACGTTTGTCCGCACTAACATCGCCTGGCTCAAGGTTTTTGATAGCGACCCTGCCCCGATCTCTCTTCACTGTCTCGATGAGCATGTACACCCCTACATATTCTCCATTCAGCTGAACCTCCACATATCTAAATCGCGGCGCCCACTTCATGGTCTTTCGTGCTAATTCATAGGTCAAAGCATCCCGCATCATGGTCTTATCATTGAATGGGGCAATGAGGGCCCAATCGTTTTCTTCGGGCATCCCTAGTAAGGAGACATTATTATTCTCGCCGTCTGCTGTCCGAGTTTCAAGACCGTAAGGTTTTTTCGGATACCCTTGGCTTGATTGTCCTCGAAGTTCGATTCCAATGAGTCCATCATATACATTGGCAGGGTCTGTGATCTCATTGAAAGGTTTTGCGGGATTATGGATAATCTTCATCGTTGCTGCGATCTTTGGATCATCGATTATCTCTTGACCATTGGTATTGATCAAGACGATAGGTAGTGTAGATTTAGAAAAAATCTGAGCAAAACTGGACTGCGCCAATGAAAGCAGCAAAAACCCAAACATCCATAGCCGAAGAAGAGAAGCCATATCACAATATTTTGGGTAAAAGTAAAGGATTATTTTGAAAAGTACACTATTCTTATGCAATGGTTTCGGTAATATACTTTTTATCAAAGATGATATCAATGTGCTGCTAACATAGAAAGTTGGTTGACAGAGCGAAAACGCCATTGCGATGCACGGCCACTTATCGCTTTTCTATCCAACGGGGGAAGAAAAGAGGAAGTCTAAATTTATTTCGCAGAAAGTAGCTTGTTGGGGTTGATGATGGGTAGTACAAAGTTTTGTAAGGCAGTGCCTTGTAATCGAATCATCAGAATACCTCTGGATGTGGAGTATGTGACTGACGAAAGTGCATTCGCAAAACTTGGATGTAGTATGATTAAGTTTTTATCATCCGATGTAGCTAATTCGTTTAGGTTTTCGACGTGGTAAATGTAGAGCAGATGAAAATTGCCACTTACTTCACTCGTATTTTGGCCTTTGCTTTTTGTTTTTATCTCTATAGTGAAATCTGCTTTTACAAGTTTTTCTTCCAAATTAAAACCAAATTGGAGTGAATTGTCCAGGAGGTGTCCTTCTACATCTTCCGATTCGAATACTTCAGGCTCATCTATCTGAGCTTTCACCATCTTAAATTCGACAATCTTGATTTTTTCTGGATCAAATGAAGTATTGCTATCCGACATTGTACAGTGGTTTTAATTCGTTTGCCCGTTGCCATTCGATGACGCTTGCCGATTTGGTTGGCTCTAATTTTTTGTAAACTACGAATGTGTGGACACTACGGCTGTAGCAATGGGAAAAAGTTGCATTTGATTTTCGTTTCGGTACTTCCATCAGCGGCTCTCCCAATTCAGCCGACAATTTCGCTAGGGAACGCAAGGTGAAATTATGCTCACCATTCAACCATTTGGAGATTTCAGATGGTTTTTTGTCCATTCTATCGGCCAGTTCTTTTTTGGTGATGTCGTTTTCACGTAATAGTTGATTGATGCGTACCACCAGGTCTGCGTACCAGTCAACAAAGATTTCAATATCTCTTGGAGTGCTTTTCAGCAATCTATCTACGGTTTTACTTCTCATGATTTTAGAGTAGGATATTTGAGGTTTCATCAAAGCTTCGCAAATACCTTCCATCGTCTGAGGTGTCAATCATTTTTGATTGCAAGGCTTTTTCTATTTTTTTGACAAAGGTTTGTGCTTCGTAAAACTTCATACTTAAATTTTTACTTTCTTGTGTGGTTTGTGATTCCTTAATGCCACCATTGAACAGAATAACAATGTTTTCGGTTACTCGATAACGAAATAGCCTTAGAGGAAAATTGATGCCTAAGTCCTTTATTTCTTCTACCCATTGTTTTGGTTTTGGTGGCAATTCTTGCGCATTGTTAACTATTCTATCAAAAAAATCATTGGTTGCTCCATATCTGTTACCAATACTTTCGGTTATCAATCGAAACAATTGTAAGGTATTTTCTCTAAGTGGATGATCGGGATCTGCGTAGGTGTCAAAAAAACTATCTGTTTCAGAAACAGCATCGTCGCCATCCGTGACCCGCCTCACCGTATAGAATGTGCAAATGCTTCCTTCATCGTACCATATTTCGAGTACAAATGTATTCATTTATAACTGAAATTTTCAGTTAACGGTTTCACTTTAAAGTTAATTTTTGAATTTTGTAACCATTTTCCTGACCACCATTCTCTAGGATCTATAAAAAACCAAATTTTTCAGGTAAAAAAATCCTACGCAATCCCACCTCCATTCTCAGCTTCGCCATTGGCATGGACGAAGAGGAGTTTACCATCGGCATTAGCGTGCATCAGGATCATACCATGTGACTCCACACCTCTGATCTTCCGTGGTGCGAGGTTAGCAAGGATACTGACTTTCTGGCCGATCACCGTTTCTGGGGCAAAATGCTCCGCGATACCGGATACAACAGTCCTCCTTTCGAATCCGAGGTCTAGCTCTAATTTCAGAAGTTTATCAGCTTTGGGGACCTTTTCGGCATGGAGGATGGTGGCGGTCCGGATGTCTAGCTTCGCAAAATCGTCGTAGCTGATTTCTGGCTTGATGGCTGGTGTTTCGGCAGCTTTTGGCTCTTGGACAGGTGCGGCAGTCGCTTTTTCCATTTCTTTGAGTTTGTCGATTTGTTTTTGGACCACCTCGTCGTCGATGCGGGAAAAGAGATGAATAGCGGGATTGATCTTGTGACCGAATGGGATCAAGTGCTCACCTTCGGCGATGGCATCACACATGGTGATCCATTCGCCATTTTCTTCGATTCTTGGTAAAGCGAGTAAGTCTCGGAGGCGATCACTGGTGAATGGCAGGAATGGTCGCACTGCCACACTCAGGGCAGTAACATATTGCATACATACATTGAGCAGGAGCTTCACGCTCTCTGGATCCGATTTTTGTAATTTCCACGGTTCGTTGTATTGAAGCAGGTGGTTTCCTTTGGTGCTGATGTCCATCACTGTCTTCAGTCCACCTCTGAAATCAAAGGCTCTGACATATTCTGCCAGCTGCTGTAAATCGTCGTGAAGCGTGATCATTTCGCTATCGAAGTACTCGTACTCTTCGCCTGAGGACCCTGTGAAGTCACAGCTATCGTCATATTCGGGCACGATGCCCTCATAGTACTTGTGCACGAGCACCACCACGCGGTTGACAAAATTGGCGATATTGGCGACGAGTTCATTGTTGTTGGCTTCCTGAAAACCCTTCCAGGTGAATTCACTGTCTTTGAGCTCTGGCATGTTTTTGATCATGCAATAGCGAAGCTCATCGATCTGTGTCGGAAAATCTTCCACGTATTCGTGTACCCACACTGCCCAGTTTCGGGAAGTAGAGATCTTTTTTCCCTCGAGGTTCATGAATTGATTCGCCGGCACATTGTACGGCAGTATGAAATCTCCATGTGCTTTGAGGATAGCTGGGAAGGTTAGGCAGTGGAAAACGATGTTGTCCTTGCCGATAAAGTGAATAAGCTTGGTATCATCTGATTTCCAGTAAGGTTCCCAGTCCTTGCCGTTTTGGGCTGCCCACGCTTTGGTAGCGCTGATGTAGCCGATGGGCGCATCCATCCAGACGTAGAGCTTCTTGCCTTCATGGCCGGGGATATCGGATGGAACATCCACGCCCCAGTCCAGATCCCGTGTCATTGCTCGAGGCTGAAGACCGCCATCGAGCCAAGACTTACACTGACCCATCACATGGTTTTTCCATTCAGAGGGGTCGTGGGTTTCCTTTTCGTCGAGCTTTCCCGTGGTGATCCATTCCCGTAGCCAAGTTTCATATTTATCCAGTGGCAAATACCAGTGTTTGGTGGACTTAAGAACTGGTTTTTGACCAGAAATAACAGATACCGGATCAATCAATTCTGTAGGGCTAAGGCTGGAACCACAGCTTTCGCACTGATCACCAAAAGCCTCGGTGTTGCCACATTTTGGGCAGGTACCTTTGATATATCGATCGGCTAGAAATTGGGCACTTTGCTCGTCGTAGTACTGTTCGGATTCGATGACTTCAAATTGTCCTTTTTGGTGCAGCTGTCTGAAAAATTCTTGGGAGGTTTCGTGGTGAAGGGGATCCGAAGTGCGGTGGTAGATATCGAAGGAGATGCCCACTTTTTCAAAAGTATCCTGAAAGAGCTTGTGGTACTTATCGACGATTTCTTGTGGGGTCAGGCCTTCTTTCATCGCTCGGATGGTGATGGCTGCTCCATGTTCGTCAGAACCACAGATGAAGACCACATCTTTGCCCTCCATCCTGAGGAATCGGGCATAAATATCCGCAGATAAATAAGCTCCCGCTAAGTGTCCGATATGCAATGGGCCATTGGCATATGGTAAGGCGGACGTGATGAGGTGGCGTTGATACTCTTTCATACTTATGGAATAAAAGTGCGAAGATAAGAAATGCTGAATAACTTGGGCCCAAATATGTAATTTGATATCAGGAGGATGATTGAAAAACCTAAAAATCAGTGTTTTAGATTATGGGCTGTAGATTATAACCTTCCAGCGGATTTGGAACTACTTACCCTGCCAGGTTTGTAGTTGGGCGATGTGATCTAAAAGACCATCAAAACGGCCTTCAAATCTCAAACCGCGATCATCTAGATAGACATGCGCCGCTATTTTCCGGTTGGTAATGCCGATGACCGACTTCGAATTCCAAAACCTTTCATTGGGTTGCATAACCTTACATGGAAGATTTTCGTAGCCATGAATTTGAAATTGCTCCACTAACCAATCCAAAATTTGCTTTGGTTCTCTAGTGGAAAAAATAGCGACCGACCAGCCACGCAGATGCAAACAATCGCGGATGAAATCAAATGATCCAGGGATCGGGTCATCATAGATTTCTCCTTTGCGGTAGCCATCACGGTACCAATGGATCACTCCGTCAAAATCAATGGCTATGGTCATCGTCTCTCGTATTAATTGGACAAATATACAGCTTCATTTGCAATAACATATTACCGACCTCTCCGTAACAAACCTCCCCATAATACCCTAGCCATATCATCAGTAAGTCATTTATGGCTTAATCCCAATGCTATCTGAAACAGTTTTTATCGAAATAGTGTTATGGAAAAGGTTACTCATAAAGTAAGGATGCAAACTATTTTGAACTCAAGTAGATTTTGCTCGATCTTCATTCTGCTAGGATTTTTTCAATTGCTAGCAAATACTGCTCATGGACAAGAGCGGTCCAACTTCGTACGTCAATATCTAGATGGCATTTTTAGGGATACAGCTGATGTATCTAGACCACAGTTTATCTTTTACCCAGTAGTGGGCTATGCACCAGAGACGAGAACTGAAATAGGGATCAGCGGCTTATTCCTCTATTATGCGAAAAGGGACACCACCAATAGGCTCAGCGAGGTCGCGATTCGAACATTCTACACCTTTGAGCGGCAGTATGGCGCCATCGTGGATCATGCCCTCTATACAGACAAAGACAAGTGGTTTTTCCTTGGCAATCTGAAAATGCAGAGTTTTCCGGTTTACTTTTATGGCATTGGCAACAATACCCCACTGAGCAATGAGCAAGTAGTGGAGGCCTTTCAGTTAGGTATCAAAGAGCGGGCCCTGCGTCAGCTCATACCGAATCTATATGCGGGGCTTGAAATCGAAGTACAAAAAACCAGCAGAGTAAGATTTAGCCGTGCTGATATCATAGCGAATGATCCCGAAATCATCGGTCGCAACGGATATGTCAACCTTGGCTTAGGATTGGGTTTGGTCTGGGATACTCGGCACAATGTACTTAATGTCAGATCTGGTAGTTTCTCAGAGCTCGCTGTTCTGATCAATCGAAGATCTTGGGGTAGCGACTACAATTTTGGAATCCTGAATAGTGATACACGACTATTTAAGAAGGTTACACCAACGCAGACCTTAGCATTTCAAGCCATCGGACAATACACCTGGGGCGAGGTACCCTTCGGGCAGTTGCCTCAATTTGGCGGTATCATGATAGGCCGTGGCTATTATCAAGGTAGATTTAGAGACCGCGGACAATGGGCCACTCAGTTGGAATATCGCTTTCTACCACTGCCCTTGGGATTCACCAAGCGTGTAGGTGCAGCTGTTTTTGCATCGACCGGACAAGTTTTTGATGACCAGATTGGCCCTAACTTCCAGGACCTAAAGTATGCTGTTGGGGGAGGGCTGAGGTTTTTGCTCTTTCCGAAAAAAGATGTGTATGTGCGGGCTGACTACGCTGTGACAGCAGAGGGCGGAGGCTTCTATATGTTCATCGGCGAGGCCTTTTAGTGTCCTTTTTTTTACTCGAATTCTCATCAATCGCAGCATCAAGGATTTCCTCTAACTTTTCCATCATTTGAGTCACAGAGAAAGTTTCATTAGCAAGTTGTTTCCCTCGTGTGATTTTCGATTCCCTTATGGCCTCCGTTGCATTCAAAAAATTACGAATTGCGGCTGCCAATCCATGAGGATCAGTCGTATCTGCGAGAAAGGCGACCTCTCCTACCACCTCTGGAATACCGCCTTCCTTCGTAGCAATAACAGGACAACCACATGCCATCGCTTCTAGATTTGCCACCCCAAATGCCTCCCGAATAGCTGGTGTACAAAAAACGTCTGCTTCCAGCATTTGTCGATATACCACGTCGGGCGTACATTTACCAAGATAATGCATTCTAATGGAAGCCAATTGCCCTTCTTGACTATGTTCGAATTTTCTCCAATCCTCCTTATGTGGCCCTATGACAGTAAGATCAAATTCTACTTTGGGCATGAGCTTGCATGCCTTGATCAAAAGTGGTAAGCCACCCCTTCGAAAATCATTTTTTACAAACAGAATGCGGATATGATTTTTAGAAATTTTCCTCCTTGGGATAGCGTCAGCCTGGCCTATGGGCGCTACTCCTTTATAAAGAATGTTTACTTTTTTTTCAGATATTCGGTACTGCGCCATCAGACGATTTTGCAAATAATGAGAATTTACCAGTATGCGATCCAAGCGGTGACATGCTCGGGCCTCTAGCCAACTACTTTTCCATCGGATGATACCTAATTTGGAGCTTTGCGGAAACAGATTGTAGGCATCAGCATACTCGTAGTCGTTGACCATACCAATGCAGGGAGTGTCGGGAAATTTCCTTTTCGTCTGCACGCCGAGCAGTGCATCTACGAAAAGAACAACGTCAGGGACCCAGCCACGTTTCATCAAATCTTCTACAGCTTCTGCATACCGTATATTATCCAAATATTCCCAAAATACGCCAATCCCCCTCGGATATCCGTGGTCTAGGTGTATGATCTTGGGGTCAGAGGTATGGGTCCCATCCCTAGTGATGATCCGAAAATCCAGATCTGCTCGGCAGGACCAATGCTGGTACACATGCTGTAAAAATCGAGCTGGACCATGGGTCACAGCCTCGAAGGTGGTGCTGCAGATCAAAATTTTCTTTGTCATGGTGAACTATCTGGAGTTAGCAATTCTCCAATTTGTGGCTAAGATACATTGGCCCACGCAAACTTTGGTACACATCGTCAAAATGGGTTCTCTGGTTTACCGATTAGGTCATGGCATTTAGTATTTCGCTTGGATCTTCAAAAAATGATCACAAGGATTTAATTTAGTTTTTGATACATCCAACTTGTGAGATTTGTCTTTCATATCTCACGATCTGTATTTCGTAAAGGTCCGACTTCCTTTTTGTCAAAGGGACTTTCATCAATAATATGAAGCTTGAATTCTTTTGATAGGGACGCTATGGAATTCAAGTTTTGTTAGGGAAGGTACTTTACAAAAGGCCCCCAGTTTCCTTGGAGTGTTGGTTCAAATATATTTTTTTTGACTTGCTCGAAAAAGTCTTCTGCCTCCAGTTCTTCACCCCTGAATTGTTCCAAATATGGATTCTTTATTTGACAGTCAATCCAGTGAAAATCGAGTTTGGCCAGGATGTGAGCAAGTGAGATGAGGGCAAATTTCGATGCATTGGGTTTAAGCGAAAACATAGACTCGCCCGAAAAAATCTTACCAATGGATACGCCGTATAGACCTCCGATCATTTCATCATTTTCCCAGACCTCCACGCTATGTGCCAGACCAAGCTCATGCAATCTATTGTACGTATTCAAAAAAATATCCGTAATCCATGTCTCATTCACGCCTTTGCGTCTTACCTCAGCGCAGCCATGAATGACCCTATCAAAACACTGGTCAAAAGTGACACGATATTTTCTTTGATTGAAGATGCTTCTGATGCTTTTGGGGATATGGATTTGTCTTGGATCGATGACATACCGCTGCTTTGGAAAATAAAAGACCCCATATGGACCATCATTGTACCAAGGAAATACACCCCATTGATAATAAAAGACTAGAAGGGTAAGATCCTCTAGCTGGTCATGACAGAGATATCCATCCGTGCTAGCTAGGAGTGGATGCCGAATGAACAACTCATTCTGATCGAGGAGTTTTTGGAGTTCGGGTTTGATCATTGCGGTTTTGTAATCGAAATTCGCTTAAAAAAAGAAAGGAAGCAATGCTTCCTTTCAGTCAAATTATTTGTAAATGATTACTTGTTCACTTCTGTTTCGATGACCGCTGATAGACCTCTTTCTACCAAGGCATCTTTGAGTGGTAGCAACCTTTCGAAGCTACCTGTTTTGGTGGTGGCTTTTCCTTTGAAGTGGATGATCAAAGAGAGCTGCTCTGCCTGTTCGGAAGAATGACCACAAATTTCTATCAAAGATTGTATAACCCAATCAAAGGTATTGAAATCATCATTGTATATGATCAGATGTGACACCTCTCCTGAAGAGATATCTTCCATCACCATTACTTCTTCCCTATCTTCTGTAAAGATATCTGGCTGAACCATGTCGCGATATTTTAGTTGAGGTTTGCTAAAATTTCATTGATCGCAGCAAAGTTAGGTAAATCTCCAGCACTTTCCAAAACTTCCGCGTATTTAATTATTCCATCTTTGTCCACTACGAAAGCAGAACGTTTTGATACGCCTTTCAGATCTAATACGAATTCTTCGTAAAATGCACCGTAAGCCTTTGATACCTCTTTGTTGAAATCGGATAGCAGCGGGAAATTGTATTGCTGCTCCGCTTTGAACTTTGCAAGGGTAAATGGTGAATCTACAGAGATTGCCAATACCTCAGCATTGAGTGCTTCGTAGTCATCTTTTGTATCACGTATAGAACAGAGCTCATCCGTACATACGCCCGTGAAGGCCAATGGAAAAAATAGAATAACCACATTATTACCCGCAAAATCTGCAAGGCTTACTTCCTTGGTATCCGAAGCTCTTAGTTTGAATGATGGAGCCTTATCTCCTACTTTGATTGTACTCATTATATTTATTTTTTAATTTTGTGATGTTCGATTTTACAAATTTAGAACAGATTGAGCCGACGAGAAGTTTTAAGTCAAAAAAAAATCGTCAACTATTCTATAGCGTTACAGCGACTATGCTTTGAATCCTGCAGCTGCGCTGATTTCCAGCATTCGGTCTATACACTTTCTGCCTTCTGCTATCACCTCTTCAGAAAGAATGATCTCTGGCTTCTCATATTTCAGCGCCAGGTAGAGCTTCTCAAGCGTGTTGCGCTTCATGTGTGGACAGTCGTTGCATGCACAGGTATTGTTGGGAGGTGCTGGGATAAATTTCTTGTGGGGACTAGCCAACTCCATTTGGTATAGGATACCTGACTCTGTGGCCACGATGAAGGTCTCGGCAGGATCCGACTTAGTAAAGTTAAGCAACTGTGTAGTAGAACCAATAAAGTCTGCTTGGTCGAGAATATGTGCTTCACACTCCGGATGCGCGATAAACTTTGCTTCTGGATTTGCTTGTCTGAGTTTCCAAATCTTCTCTTGCGAAAAAATCTCATGAACCATACAGGCACCATTCCACAAGACCATATCTCGACCTGTCTTTTTGATGAGGTATGCGCCTAAATTTTTGTCAGGTGCAAAAATGATTTTTTTATCAGCAGGTACGCTATTGACGATCGCTTCTGCATTGGAAGAAGTACAGCAGATATCTGTAAGCACTTTGAGGTCAGCCGTACAGTTGATGTAGCTGATGACCACATGGTCTGGATACTTTTCTTTGAATTTTTTAAAGACAGCTGGAGGGCATGAATCTGCTAAGGAGCAGCCTGCTTTCAGGTCTGGAAGCAACACTTTTTTGTGGGGATTGAGCATTTTTGCAGTCTCCGCCATAAAATGTACCCCTGCGAATAAGATTAGATCCCGATCGGTGTCTGCTGCCTTTTGGGACAGTCCTAAGCTATCACCGATGTAATCTGCCACGTCTTGAATCTCGGACTCCTGGTAATAATGCGCAAGGATAATGGCATTTTTTTCCTTCTTCAGTCTATTTATTTCTTCTACCAAGTCAAGACTTGGATCTACCTCCAGGTCCAAAAATCCTTTCTTCACGAGATTGGCTGTGGCCAGCTCTAAAACATCTTCCATGTCTATATTTGTTTTCAATTGAAGTTGATACATTAGTAAGAAAATCGACCGACTCTACAATTGGATCCACACAGGTTTTTAAATCTCGTGGACTAATACAAGACGTGTGATTCCTTTAGATTTCACATCGCTTCAGGTCTTGGCTATTGGTGAAGCTCATCCCGATTTTCGATAGTAAAATGATCGTTTCTAAAAAAATGTTTCCTGTAGGAGGATTTATTTATAACTTTGGCTTTAGAATGCTTCGGGACGGCTGCATATTCTACCTCTTTTTGAATAGAAATTGAGCATTACCTCGCCTTCTAGTACCCATGCATCGACAGTTGGCAGTCAGCCCTTCATGGGTTTCATAATGGGAAGCCCTTCGAGTAGGAGCATGAGCGTAGCATAGCGATCAGTACGACAAGAACAGAAATAAAATAGAAAATTGGCAAGTTTAGGAACATACAATACACTGACCATCGTACGAGCGGTGGATTTTGGCTATTACCTCGATGGAGGCGAATTGGGCGAGATACTGCTCCCAAAACGATATATCACCCCTACCATGCACATCAATGGCCAGGTAGAAGTATTTGTCTATTTAGATGGTGAGGAGCGGGTGGTGGCTACTACCGAAAATGCACTGGCACAAGTAGGTCATTTTGCAAATCTACGCGTGGCATCTGTCGGTAAAATTGGGGCATTTCTAGATTGGGGTGTAAAAAAAGAACTCCTCTGCCCATTTGCAGAGCAGCGCATTCGGATGGAGGAAAATAGATTTTACCTCGTCTATGTGTACATCGACCCCATCACAAACCGAATTGTGGCAAGTTCGAAGCTGGATAAATTCATCGATCTTAAATTACCACAATATACTGCAAATCAGGCAGTGGAACTCCTTGTCTGGACACAAACAGACTTCGCTTACAAATGTATCATCAATGAAGCACACGCTGGAATTCTGTATAAAAATGAAGTGTTTCAGCCGCTCAAACCAGGTCACAAATACCAAGGTTTTATCAAAAAAGTTCGTGAAGACGGAAAGATCGACCTCGCCCTCGAGAAGCAAGGACATGAAAAACTGGATGACCTATCTGCTGCGTTGCTCCAGAAAATAGTCCAAGCTGGCGGTTTTCTGCCATTGACGGATCATAGCAGTCCGGATGATATATACGATGAAGTGGAGATGTCCAAGAAAAATTTCAAAAAAGCCATAGGCATCCTCTACAAGCAGCGCCGTATCCAAATCCTCGAAAAAGGCATACAAGTTATCGACTCCAAAAAGTAATCCCATGTTTGGAAAAGCAAAAAAGCGAACCAACGAGCTGAAAGATCTCGCAACTCAATTAGATCTTGATTTTGCACCCACAGATGAATATGGGATCTTCAATAAAATATCTGATTTCCAATTAATCAAACGAGGCAACAAACGCTCAATTACTAATATCTTGGCACTCAAAGATGATTTTAAGACATTTGATGCACGCATTTTTGATTTCACCTACGCAGTCTCCAATGGAAAGTCACGCACTGTCTACCAACAAACGGTTCTTTTTGTAGAATCCTACCGATTGGCGCTTCCTGAGTTTTGGATGTTTCCAGAGCATATCCTTTATCGGCTAGGCAATTGGTTTGGGGTTCAAGACATTGACTTCGATGCCTTCCCTGAATATTCCGCCAATTATCAACTAAGAGGAAGCGATGAGTACTACATCCGTGCAAAAATGAACGAAGATGTATTAAAACACTTCACCACAGAAAAGGGCTGGCATCTCGAAGGGGCAAACTACTACTTGCTTTTCTATCAGCAGAGTAAACTCTTTCAGCCAAGTCAGGTGGAACAGTTTATCGAGCACGGAAAGCGGGTCTTCAAATTATTCAAAAGCCCTGAAGATGCGTTTTCATTAGATTCATCAAAGGTTGCTAATAATCGGATCCTCTAGATTGGTGATTTGCACCTTACCATCTTCAACTCTGTAGGTAAAAGATACAATTTTATGCGTATTCGTAGGTCGATGACTCACCCGTACATTGATAGAATCGATATCACCAGATTTCAGGTGCGATACCCCATCAAACGCCATGTGGCACAATTCGGTATTGGGGTCTTCATACTTTTTTGCGAGGATTTGCTGAATGATCATAGCGTGATCTCTTGGATCGATGGTCTCCTTTTCTGGATCGTGGTACATCACCAGTTGCAAGGCTTTTTCTTTGGTTAATACGGCACCAAATGGCAAAAAGGTGCCGTGTTGCTCGATCTCAGCACTTGCCCCACTAATGGCTTGCCTGGAGAATTCCACCATTTCTCCGATCACCTGCCTATCCTCCTTTTTTCGGAAAAAATCGAATAATCCCATGCTTCTATTATTTTTTAGATGTGATAAAAAATCTGAGGACTCCGCTCATCTCAAAAACGTCCTAGCCCCTTTCGATCCCAAAGCTAATTAATTTTTCTCAGAATGGGAGGGGTTTGAAGGAGGGAAAATGTTGGGAAAAAGAAGGTGAATAAATTCACCAAATTTGAGCGACAAAAATGATAGTTGGAACAAAAAGATTGACTTCGATATAGTCACCTCAAAATAATAAGGCTACACCAGCAATCACTATGAGTTCACCCTCTCGAGCCTGACGCTCATTTTACTTTTTCCTGCGGTATATTTTCTGTGGAAAAAGCCCCCATTTGCAGAGTCGGTGGGTCAGAGATACCCACAGCACACCGAGGCCGTACTCGGTACTGCGCTTGAGATTGATAGAGCTCGCTTCTTCGAAATATTTGGTGGGACAGGTCACCTCACCGATATCAAAACCGTGGTAGATGATCTGTGACAGCATCTGATTATCGAAGATAAAATCATCCGAATTGGCTTCAAAATCGATCGTCTCCAATACCTTCCGGTCGAAGGCGCGATATCCCGTGTGATACTCCGATAGCTTATAGTTGACCAATACATTTTGAATCATGGTTAGTCCACGATTGGCTATATACTTGTAGATGGGCATGCCTCCTTTTAGTGCACCCTTGCCCAAAATCCTTGATCCAAGCACTACGGGATAGATTTCATCTCCAATGATATTGACCATGGAGGGAATGAGCTTTGGCGTGTATTGGTAGTCCGGATGAACCATGATTATGATATCAGCACCGCACTCTAGGGCTTTTCGGTATAAAGATTTTTGATTGCCGCCATAACCTTTGTTGGTCTCATGTACAATGATATGATCGACACCCAGCGACTTTGCCAAGGCCACGGTGTCATCGCGTGATGCGTCGTCACAAAGTATGAGTTCGTCTACGAGGTCCAAAGGGACCTCACGAATGGTTTTTTCCAAAGTCTTTGCGGCATTGTATGCCGGCAGCACCACGACTATCTTTTTTCCCTTATACATGATGCAAATATATTAAGCTTTTTGTTTATATATAAGTTTTTTATAAAATTTTATGGAATTGATTATTTATAAATTATCCTCCATATGCGTGATCGCAATTCGATCTTGGAGAAGCAGAGTAAAGCGCTATTCCACAAAACCCTTTCCATGTGACCACGTCAGCAGAAATTTCAAAATCTTTTTTGCCTGCACATTGTTTGAAGTCTGAAATTTACCAAGTGCTTATTCATGGCCCAAAAAAGGAAAATAGCCGACCTTGATCCAACTCCCAACTTTTCAAGTACTGAAGCATTTCTAGCCTTGATCCAGCTTTGGTTCGAAAGGCAAGGTTGGACCCCGGGACGGTTTCAGCAAGAAAGCTGGGATAGCATCATACGTGGTGAGCAGGGACTTGTCATAGCACCGACTGGCTCTGGAAAGACCTATTCTGTACTTTTGGGGGCACTGGCGAAACTTAGCCCTCAGGCAAAATCTGGGGTAAAACTCATTTGGATTTCGCCTATCAGAGCCCTCGCAAAAGAAATCAAAGGTGCATGCGATCGAGCATTCTCTGCATTGGGATTGGCATGGACGGCCGAAATCCGAACAGGGGACAGCAGCGCTTCCTCCAAAGCCAAACAACTAAAATCAGCGCCCGATATCCTCATCACCACTCCAGAAAGTCTTCATGTGATGCTTACCCTCAAAAACTATTCTTCCTATTTCCAAAACCTACATTTTGTGGTCGTGGATGAATGGCATGAGCTGCTCAGTTCGAAGCGAGGTGTACAGATGGAGCTGGCTCTATCCAGATTACGTGGAATCAATCCACAGCTACAGACCTGGGGAATTTCTGCTACGATCGGAAATATCGGTGAGGCTGGCAATGTCCTCATGGGACCAAGGCATTATGACCAGTGGACGCTCATCACCGCCAGCGACATCGAAAAAAAGGTAAAAGTCAGAAGTCTGATCCCGGAGGAAATGGACCAATACCCTTGGTCAGGACACCTTGGTATTAAAATGGCGGCGCAAGTCTTGGAAGTCATCCGCCAAAGTGAAACTGCTCTGCTCTTCACCAATACAAGGGCACAATGCGAGATATGGTATCAGAAGCTGCTCGACCTCGATCCTGATCTAGCTGGACTACTCGCCATGCACCACGGCTCCATCTCAAAAGACATCCGTGAGTGGGTAGAAGATGCCCTTTACGAAGGAAAGATCAAAGCGGTGGTCTGTACATCCAGCTTGGATTTGGGTGTAGACTTCAGACCTGTGGATACCATCATCCAGGTGGGAAGCCCGAAGGGTGTTTCTCGGTTTTTACAGAGAGCGGGCCGGAGTGGTCACCGACCTGGCGCTACGAGCCACATCTTTTTTGTGCCGACCAATGCACTTGAACTCATCGAAGCCGCAGCACTCAAAGCCGCCATCGAGGCCAAATCGCTAGAGCCTCGGATGCCGTTGATTCGGTGCTTCGACGTGCTGATCCAATACCTTATGACACTGGCAGTAGGCGAAGGATTTATCCCCAAGATTATTTTTCAGGAAATAAGGCAAACCCACTGCTTCGAATCCGTGATCGAAGAGGAGTGGGCCGAAATACTAAATTTCCTACGATATGGGAGCAAACCCCTCGCAGCCTACGAAGAATACCAAAAAGTAGAGGTAGACGAAGAGGGTCGTTATATCATCACAAATAAAGGCATCGCCCTCCGTCACAAATTATCCATCGGGACCATCGTCAGTGATGCTATGATATCAGTTTGCTACCTTAAAGGCACACGGCTCGGCGCCATCGAAGAGTGGTTTGTCGCTCAGCTCAAACCTGGAGATGTTTTCTGGTTTGCAGGGCGATCCTTGGAATACGTACAGCTGAAAGAACTAAAACTATTTGTCAAAAATAGTCAGCAAAAAAATGGTCGTATTCCAGCTTACATGGGTGGTAGGATGCCTTTGAGCTCACAGATGTCCAGTTTTCTTCGAGCCGAAATAGACAAATACCTGCTCGGCCAATCCCACGAACCAGAGATGGAGGCTATCGTACCTATTTTACAGACACAGAGCCAAAAATCCATATTACCAAAAAATGACGAGTTTCTCATAGAATACTTCGAGTCTAAGGAAGGCTTCCACTTGTTGCTTTACCCTTTTGAAGGCAGAAGTGTTCATGAAGGTATGGCAGCCTTATTAGCCAATCGAATCGGACGGATACAACCCATCAGTTTTTCGATTGCGATGAATGATTATGGTTTTGAGCTTCTCTCCGACCAACGAATAGATGTAGAAAAAATCATTACTCCAGAATTATTTCATACCCAAGACCTCTTTTTGGATATCCAGCAAAGCATCAATGCTGTGGAGATGGCCAAGCGCAAATTCCGAGACATCGCTCGAATTTCAGGATTGATATTTCAGGGATTTCCAGGTCGTCAAAAAAAAGACCGACACCTTCAGTCGTCAGCACAGTTGCTTTTCAATGTCTTTCAAGATTATGATTCCTCTAATCTACTCTATCTTCAGACCTATGACGAGGTGATGCAGATACAACTTGAAGAATCCCGAATGAGGTCAGCCTTAGACCGTATCCGAAGCTCAAAATTCCAATATCAATTTCCTAAAAATGCCAGTCCATTTGCCTTCCCAATAATGGTGGACCGTCTTCGTGAAACTATGAGCACAGAGCGCCTCGAAGACCGCATCCTCAAAATGACTCAAGAACTCATCAAACCTTGACCATCCTCGAACTAGAAATTACCCATCGATAAGTAAAAAAACTGTCGTACCTTTGATGTGAGAAGGAATAAGGTGATCAGGTCAGAATAACCATATTTTTATCCAAGAAATCTGCAATCAAATGAAGGATATTGGTCAGAAGTTAGCGCATTATAGCAGTCATGGAGTCAGCATACTCCTTCACCCGCTATTTATGGTGATCTATGTAAGCCTGATCCTATACCGCCTCAATCCGATCCAGTTTTATGCTGGAGGTGACTTAGAGCGGGATCTTTTTTTCATTGGTTTGGTCAGTCTTACCATTATATTCCCTTTGGTGGCGATCTTTATGCTGAAGGCGGTCAATCTAATTTCGTCTATCCAGATGAAGGATAAAAAAGAGCGGGTAGGTCCCCTGATTGCCACACTATTATTCTACGCATGGTTGTACATCAACATCAGACAAAAATTTGACGATTTACTAGCGCTGCAGGCTTTCTTATTGGGCACCCTTATCGCTTTGGCATTGGCATTTTTTCTCAATAACTTTACCAAGATCAGCCTTCATAGTATTGGCATCGGAGGATTACTGATGGGCTTGTTTTTGATCCGACTGAATACGCCTTACACCCTGATGCCTTTGGGTCAGTATTTGATTCATTTGGATTTCCTTCTGATGTTGGTGGTCATTGCCGTGGGTGCGGTCGGGTCGGCAAGGCTCTACCTCGGTGCCCATGATTCGGAGCAGGTATTTGGAGGTTATCTAGTGGGGGCATTTGCGCAGCTGCTGGCCTTCGGTATTCTATTTTGATCGACTGCAATAGGTATCGGTATGCAGTGGATTCGAGGTGTTTGGGAGCTCATGAAGTACGGCTATCCTACCAGGATGCCTCCCTTCATACAAAGAATTTATCCCCAAGCTCTCTGGCGAATTCCTACAGAAAACAAGGAAGTTTTTTTGACCTTTGATGATGGCCCGCATCCAGAAATAACACCTTGGGTTTTAGATCAGTTGGATGCATTTGGCGCTAAAGCAATTTTCTTTTTGATCGGTGATAATGTGCATCGTTATCCAGAAGTGGTCGCAGAGATCCTTCGAAGAGGCCATCAGGTAGGCAACCATACGATGAAGCATCTTGATGCATGGAAACATAGCCCTAAAGAATTGGAAATCGACCTCATTCGGTCTAAAAAACACATTCCAAGTGCGATATTCAGACCTCCGTATGGTCATTTTCGAGGAGCAAGCATCAAGCTTTGGACGAGGTATTTTGATCAGGTCATCTTATGGAGTGTCCTAAGTGGAGATTTCGATACCAGAAGGGCAGCCCAGAGTTGTGTGGATGCTGTATGCAAACAAATAAAATCAGGAGACATCGTCGTGTTTCACGATAGTGACAAAGCCTGGCCCAGATTATCGAAAGCACTCCCGATGATTTTGAACGACCTTCAAAATCAAGGTTATCGATTTTCGGCAATTTTAATGGATTAACAATGGATGTAAAAAAAGTGTGCTCCCCAAAATTAATTGAGGAGCACACTTTTAAATAAACTTACTGAATATAAATTATTAGTTTTTGATAAGTTCGAAAGAATAAGCTCTCGGGTTGCTTAAGTTTAATCTCACGGTATAGTTTCCTGGCTCAGAAACGGCGATGTTAGTTCCGCCTTCGTTGAGAGAACCATCACCATCATCGTCATTTCCAAAATTAAGCGACCAGTCATCATTTGATCTGAATTTGATTTCGCCCGCATTCAAGTTGAGCGTAATGCTCCACACCTTGGCATTAAGATCGTACGTCATGTCTTGGTCACCATCCCAACCATTAGGCGTGGCGCTACCGATCAATCCCCAAGAAGTCTTCAATGAGCTCCATGTCAATGCCTCCGTATCTACTTGGAACCGATAGTAACCAGCTTCAGAGATGGAAAGATTACCTCCGGTTGGACTTAATTTTCCTGGACCATCTGCTCCCCAGTTGGTATTATCCCAATTAGGGTGACTAGTAAATTTGAATTCATTGGCACCAGAGAAGTAGACATATCCTTCAAAATTGGTCTCACCAAATCCCGTTGCTGAAAGGGCTGGTGCATCGGCTGGAGACCAATCATTTTTATATCCGCTCGAGCCTTGGTATCCGCCTGGAACCCAAATTTTTGGTCTCTCAGTGGTATAAGGTGTGACCGAAAAGGTGATCTCATTGCTCATCATCGGTGTGAATGATCCTACTCTAGCTACCACCCTAGCTTTGACGTTTCCAGCCTCAAAAGGAGCGATACCCAGACCCAAGGCTGAAGCATTCATAGTCTCTACGGTGACTGGTAGATTAGTACCGAAATCACTTCCTAAGACTCGAGGATTGGAGAAATCACCATTGGCCAAATCCATCTCGACCGTATAGGTTACCTCCACATTATTACCAAAATCTGCTGCTCTCCACACAAATCTTTCTGCAAGAGATGCTGCATTTTCTGGAAGCAAGACATAGTTATTTCCGTTAGCTGGCGCCTGAAGAACTGGACCTGCAATCGCTTGGATAATCGGTCTTTCTTCAATGTCTTTGGTACAGGAATAGATAGAAGCAAGGGCAAAGAAAGCCAAGATAAAATTTGAAATATTTTTCATTTTCACTTAATTTTTGATTGAATTAATAACCTGGATTTTGTTTGGAAGAAGTATTGGAAATAAGCTCGTTGGCTGGAATTGGAAACAAATCTCTGAATCGTCCTGTCGCAGTACCATTTCTCACCCCACCTTTCCAAGGCCAGATGTAAGAACCACCAGTGAACTGACCGAATCGAATCAGATCTGTACGCCGGTGTCCTTCCCAGTGGAGCTCTCTTGCTCGCTCATCGAGAATAAATTCAAGCGTCAGGTCATTGCTGCTGATGTTACCACTGTTGTCACCGTATGCTCGCTGTCTTAATAAGTTGATATACTGGACTGCATCTGTTCTACTACCACCACCGCCTCGAAGGTGTGCTTCTGCATACATCAAATAAATATCACCCAGTCTAAACATAGGATAGTCTGTATCAGGAAAATTACCGGTTACATCTGATCCCGGTCTACCTTGGCTATCCACATTTTTCCATTTCGCAATGGCGTAGCCCTCTGTGAAGTTTGATACTACGTCGATTTCAAGAGATTGACCATTCGTGAAAAACATGGCTCGACTATCCGTATTACCCGTGATATCTGAAAATTTATTGACAAATGCGGATGTGGTACGTAAACCATTCCAACCACCATTGATACCAAAATCTACAGGATTCATCTCACCACCTACGGGAGCGTGTACGAGATAGGTAGTACCTCCGAAGGTCTGGGTAAATCTTCCATCATAGGCGATAGGGAAAATGACCTCGTTCTGGGCGCCATTACTATTATTATCCGCTAAAAAAAGATGATCATAGGCACTCGCTAGCTGGTAGCCGCTACTGATGATTCGCTCGCAATAGGTGCGGCAGTCATCATATCGACCACTGTTGATATAAACCTCTGCGTTTAGATATAGCTTAGCTAGAATAGTCCAAGCTACTGCTTTGTCCACCCGAGCGTATTGGTTGCTTCGTGGGTCGGCCAAATCGCCTTCTGCTGCAAGTAGCTCTGACTCTACGAAATTGAATAAAAATGCTCTATCTCGCTGCTGTGGCAAAAAGAATCCTACTGGATCTGCTTCTGTGACCACTGGTACATTTCCGAACATATCGAGTAGATGATAGTAACTCAATGCCCTTAGTACCCGAGCCTCTGCTCGGTAGCCACGAATGACCTCTCTAAGTTCAGGCCCTACATTCCGACTAGAAAGTTTTTCATCCGTCGTCTGTCTCAAAAACTCATTCGAGATAGTTACTTGGTAGAAAAATCTAGAGTAGGCAGCATTGACAAATTCATTGGAAGGTGTCCATGTTTGATTGTGAAGATCAGGTAAGTTTCCGTCAGCCCATGCAATGATAGCTTCGTCTGTAGTGATCTCTTGAAGTTGCCACAGACCTCGAATATACTGTCCGAATCCCTCGTCAATACCTGAAATATCTGAGCTTCCAGCAGGTCCATTCTGACCTGTTACGGCTAGACCTGCGTATATTCTAGCCAATACTTGTTGGTAAGAATTTGGATTTTTGTAAAACTCTTCGTCTAACAAAAAGTCTGGTCTATTTGGCGATTGATCCAAATCATTGAGACATGCGGATAGACTGAAGGTAAAACCAACAAGCAGAAATAGTCTTAGGGTTTTACTGATGTATTTCATGTTTACTTTCATTTTTTTCATTAAAAATTGACATTAAAGCCCAACATATAGGTACGCGGCCTTGGGTACAAGGTATAGTTGATACCATTGGCGATCTCTGGATCGATGCCATCATAGTCACTAATGATCAATACATTTTGAACTGAACCGATCATTTTTAGTGTCGCTTTCGATCTTCCCAGACGGCCAAAGTCATACCCAAGCGTAACATTATCCAACTTTACGAAAGAGCCATCTTGGATATAATAATCTGACAGATACCTATTATTACCTTCATTTACGAAGTTGGTCTCCAATAGGTTGCTTACACTATTGGTCAAAGTATTGTTATACCGTAGAATATTGTTTGCGTAAGCCAAATTGGATTGGACATTGTTGTACACAAAGTTGCCAAAGCTACCTCTCCATACCATAGAGAAATCAAAATTGCCCACCTGGAGATTCGTATTGATACCATAGAAGATGTCTGAGGCAGGCCTTCTGTATCTGTATCGATCCGCCTCTGTGATTCGTCCATCTTGATTTCTATCCACGAAAGCACCTTCTACAGGTCTGCCATTGGCATCATAAAGCTGCTCGTACACAAAGAAGGCATTGGGTGAGAATCCAGCGGAATTGATCTGGATGGTATTACCTACACCTCCAGCAAATCCGCCTGTAGGAAAACCAATAAAGCTAGAGTTTTCTCCACCTACCAGCTGAGTGATTCGTGAATCTTGGAAGGTGACATTCGCACCTACATTCCAAGAAATTCGATCACGATCTACCACGAGGTAGTTGAGTGTAAGCTCGATTCCTTTATTGACGAGTGATCCGATATTAGCGAAGTCTGCATTCGACAAGCTAGATCCAGCAGGGAATGGAATGAAATTCAGAAGATCATTGGTGGTACGATAATAAGCATCGACGCTACCCGTGATACGCTCAGAGAATAACCCGAAGTCCAAACCAGCATTGAGTGTGGTAGTCTCCTCCCATTTCAATGATCTATTGTATGGCTGCGGTCTGAAAGTCGTCACGAAGTCATCACCAAATTGGTATTGCGCTGTCTGAGAACCTCCAAGATAGAGAGGGATAGCTGGATACAAGTTACCGATATCTTGCTGGCCGGTGATACCCCAACCAAGCCTAAGTTTCAAATTGCTGATGGTCTTTTTTCCTTTTAGGAAATTTTCCTCCGAAATTTTCCACGCAAATGCGGCAGCAGGAAAAATACCCCACTGATTATCCGAACCACTGAATCTAGAAGACCCATCTCTTCGAATAGAGGCTGTCAATAGATATTTGTCGTAGAAATTAAGATTGGCTCTACCGAAGAAAGATTGTAGATTCAAGAAATCCGTAATGGGAATCTGCCTGAGTGGTGCATTCGGATCATTTGGATTATTGACAAAAGCATTCGCGTTGTATTCAAAATTCTGGTAGGTGTAGCCTCCTGTTACGTCCAATGCCAGTTCACCCCATCGTTCTGTGTAATTTAGATAAAAATCCAGCAGCTGATTGTTTTTACTGCTATTGAATCTATCCGCGGCACCAGGATTTGTACCATCTGGAAGTGCTGTGATGATACTTCTGTTGGAGATCACGCGAGTGGAGTTACTATTTGAGATATCATACCCTAAATTTACAACCGCTCTAACCTGAGGGAGGAAATGTAGTTTGTAATCAAGCTGTGCGTTTCCGATGTGTCGAAGCGCATTTCCAGCATCGAACTGTTGTTCTAACAGACCTACTGGGTTTACTCCTGCGAGCTGAAGTCTTCTTCCATCAGGTGATAGCCATTGAAAATAACCGCCAAATTCATTTTCTGCAAAAACCGGTTGTGTAGGATCGAAGGTGATAGCCGCTCCTATGGCGCCTCCATTTGCAAAATAATTGGAAACTAAAGTAGACTTATTGTTGAGGTCCACCTTTAAGTGATCATCAAAAAACTTACTAGTAGCCCCGAGGGAGAGGGTGTATCTCTCTAAATTGTCCTTGCGGAGAATACCATTCATATTGGTATAACCCAAAGATGCACGAAGGCCTACTTTATCGAATCCACCAGAGATACTTAAATTATGATCTGTACCAAATGCATTTTGGTAGATTTCATCCTGCCAGTCGGTGTTAGCATTGCCAAGAAGTCCGATCTGTTGCTCATTTCCATTGGCTCGGACATAGCTTCGAAACTGATCTGCAGTCAGTACATTCACTTTTTCTTGGATCGTACCGACGGATACATTGGCATTATAACTGACTTTGATGTCTCCAGCCTTCCCCTTTTTGGTGGTGATAATGACGACCCCATTGGAAGCCCGAGCACCGTAAATGGCAGTGGCAGAAGCATCCTTCAAGATGGTGATAGATTCGATGTCATTTTGATTGATTGTCGTCAGTGGATTTCGAAGACTGGCGATTCCTCCAGCATCTACGGGTACTCCATCGATTACATAAAGTGGATCATTATTGGCACTCAGGGATGAACCACTGCGGATTCGAATTCTGGCACCATCACCAGGAGCACCACCATCTGAGATGATCTGAAGTCCTGCTACTTTACCCGTAAGTAATTGTTCTGGTGAAACGAGTGGCCCCTTGTTGAAATCTTTTTCCGTTACGGAAGTCACAGAACCCGTGGCGTCCTTTTTCTTTACTTCTCCATAACCGATAACCACAATTTCACCCAAAGTGGTCGTTGCCTCTGCCATCTGAATGCGGAGTGGCTGATAGTTAGTAATAGTCACTTTTTGGTCTTCATACCCAATAAAAGAGAAAACGAGCGTCTGACCAATGCTGACTCCGGACAAAGAAAAATTTCCGTCCAAGTCTGAAACCGTACCCGTGGTCGTTCCGTCAATAAAGACGTTGACACCGAGCAGCGGTTCTTGTGATTTGGCATCCTTGATCATTCCGGATACCAAATTTTGTGCTTTTATACCCCCCGGTATTAGCAGCAACAACAAGAAAATCTTGTAAAATGGCTTCATAAGTGAAAAAATTTGGTTAAGTGCAAAAAAGCTGTTTGGCCGACATTTCTGCAAAATTCAAAAAACATCAAACAAACGTTTTAATTTAGGTTAAAAGTAAGACAGTTTATCTGTAATCAAGTGAAGGCAACAGAAATAAATTTACGAAAACGATTTCGTGCTTTTTGGGGCTGGATCAGAATTGTTGCCGTTAAAGCAATATTATTGGGTTTGGACTTTTTGAAGTCTGACTCCTCCTTATTGCGCCTCGAACACAATTATTTTCGGCAGGAAATGTAGGTTGATTTAAAAGAATACTGTATTTTTGTTGTTGATAGGATATCCAGACGATCGCTTGAGCTGGTGTACCATTCACCCAGTCCTAAACCCAACCAATGAAAATCACATTAAAGCACATTGCAAAGGAGCTCAATGTATCTATTTCGACTGTATCGAAGGCCCTGAGTGATTCTCACGAGATTAGTGAAGGTACCCGACGTACCATCCAACAACTAGCGCGGACTTACAATTATAAGCCCAACAACATCGCCCTTAGCCTCAAGAATCGCCGTACCCGAAAGATTGGAATCATCATTCCTGAGATCGTGCACCACTTTTTTTCGAGTGTGATCACCGGTGCAGAGCGTGTAGCCAACGCAAACGGTTACAGTATCGTGGTATGTCTCACCAATGAATCTTTCGAAAAGGAAGTCGAAAATATGGAAATGCTCGCCCAAGGAAGCATCGATGGTTTTATACTCTCGCTATCCAAAGAAACCCAAAAGATCAAGGACTTTCACCATATCCGTGAGGTAATGGATCAGGGTATGCCTGTGGTCCTCTTTGATCGGGTAGATGAAGATATACAGTGTGATCAGGTCACCATCAATGATCGAGATGCAGCCTTTGAAGCTACCAATCTGCTCATCGATAAGGGCTGTAAGAAGATTGGATTAATCTCAAGTGTGGGATATCTAAGTGTCTCGTCCCTTCGAAAGGAGGGATTCACCAAAGCACTCATGGAGGCAGGACTCTCCACAGATCCAAAACATATCCTTGAAATCGGTGAAGAAGAAGATGTGGATCAGGCCATCCAGACCTATTTTGAGAACAATGTCATCGACGGATTATTTGCGATCAACGAAATCTATGCTGCCACAGCCCTTCAAACGGCTTATAAAATGGGAATTTCTGTACCTGAAGACTTAAAGTTGGTAGGATTCACAGATGGATATATCTCTAAATACACCAGACCAGCACTGACGGTGGTCCACCAAAATGGTTTTGAAATTGGAATGCAAGCTGCACAGCTCCTGATGGATCGACTCCAACTAACCGAAAAACCCATGCAGAAAATCGTATGGCCCACAGCTCTAATAGAAAGAGGATCTACCTAATTATTGCAGAATCAATTCTTGGTCTTTCGTCCAAAATGATACCGCACCCCAGCATGAAGACCAAAATGCTCTGCCACTGCAAAATGTGTCTTTAGCAATACACCCAAGTATGGGTCAATGACTCGGTGCAAAAATGGATGATATGCCATCAATAGCTTTATATATATCGGATCGCCCTCCTTCTTTTGTGGATAGGGCAGATAAATGCCTACTTGAGGTCGTGCCGATATGGATCCAAAATGAAAAATCCCCGTCAGATACAGACTACTCTGTACTGCCAATCGGGAGGCCGTCTCTTCATCAAGCAATTCTCGTCTCCAGAATTCATAGCGAAATTCGCTGTACTCGTGGTCAAAACCAAATCCCATGCTAAAAGAGCTATTACGATGGTACAAAAGACCAAGAGAAAACGTTCGCACGCCAAAAGTGGGTCCATTTGGTACGCCTGACTGATTGAACCCTTGATGGACTTGAAAATCAATGGCCCATCGATAAGGCGCAGGCTCTTTAATTAAGCTATCCACCTGATCCGAAGACAAGAGCTGCCGATTTTGATGCTTGCCTAAGTCATAACTAGCCCCAATATTGACAAAACCTGCATTGATCCCGCTATTCGGACTACGGGTAAGACCATTCGAAAAATGAAATAAATAACTACCTAAATCTAATTTTGCACGGTCAGATAGTCGAAAAGAAGCACTCAATCCGAGATTTGACCCATTGTTCCAGTGTGCACCGATGGCATTATTTAGCGGATTATCGATGCGGTGATAGGTACGATTCAGATAAGCCAACCCGACACCAAAGTGTACATTGAGTTTTACATTTGACCGATCGAGAAGGAAGAATTTTAATTTAGGTATTACGAATAAAGCATGACCCAAAACCTCATCATCACCGAATCTAATCCAACCAAAATCACCCCCTACCATGGTTCTACCTATCCGAAGATTCCACGCTCGATCCTGATAAATGCCGGTATCAAAACTTAATAGTAGCCCATCTGAGTAAGGAGGCGTATCATAGAGCAAGCCCTCTTTGTGTTTCAATACACCGCCCCTCAAATAGCCGATTCTTAGCTCATGCTCCGGACGGACTATCTGTGCACTGATGTGGCCCACATTATGAAAAAGCAACAAAAGAAGCAAAAGAAATCTTCCCACTCCATCAGCACCTATATAGATCCTTTCCAAAAAAGAAAATTTGCTACTTTCTCTCAAAACCAAATTGGAGGTGCTGCCAGGTATAAGCATGATTCTAAATATCTAGTAAATGGTATAACTCATTGATAAATCGGATGCTCTGATCCATATCGGATTTGAGCAGGCGATCCTGTGTCAAGCTAGGTACGCACTTTCTGTAATCTTGGTACATCTTCTCTATCTGCGGACTACTGTGATGCGGCCTACGAAGTGAGAGAGCTTGGGCAGCAACCATCAGTTCGATGGCAAGAACCTGCTTCAAATTTTTGAGAACTTTGATTCCTTTTGTAGCAGCGTTGGCTGCCATGGAGACGTGATCCTCCTGACCTTTGCTGGAAACAATGCTATCCACAGAGGCAGGTGTACAGAGCTGTTTGTTTTGGCTTACGATGGAGGCTGCGGTGTATTGCGCTATCATAAAGCCAGAATTGAGTCCTGGCTCAGTGGTCAAAAAAGGTGGCAGCCCTCGATCTCCATTGATAAGTTGGTATATGCGTCTTTCTGAAATACTCGCCAGTTCCGCGAGGGCAATGGCCAGATAATCCAAGATCAATGCAAGCGGCTGTGCATGAAAATTTCCTCCCGATAAAATGAGGTCTTGGTCGGCAAAGATATTTGGATTATCCGTCACAGAATTGAGCTCCGTGGTGACGATTTCTTTGGCATGCTGCAGTGCATGGTAGCTAGCTCCATGTACCTGCGGAATACACCGGAATGAATAAGGATCCTGCACAGATACTTTGTCCTTTGGCATCTGACTACCTTCGAGAAGTTCTGTTAGAATAGATGCTACCAAGCGCTGTCCCTGATGCGGCCTGATATCATGAAGCAAGTGATGATACGGGGCATAATCACAGTGGTAAGCATCGATAGACATCCCAGCCACTAGATTTGCGAAGTCGAAAAGTTTGATCCCTTCTGAAACCATCACCAATGCATGTGCCAGCGAAAACTGTGTTCCATTGAGCAAAGCTAGACCTTCCTTTGCCTTTAGCTTTATGGTAGGAAGGGATAGATCTTCTACGTTTTTGACCTCTTTTCCGAAATGTACCTGACCCCTCCCCAACAAGGGTAAGCTGAGGTGGGCCAATGGAGCGAGATCACCAGATGCACCCAGCGAACCCTGCTCGTAGATCACCGGAAAATATCCCTGATTATACATTTGTACCAGTGACTCCATAGTATCCAAATGGATTCCCGAATATCCATACGCCAAGTTGTTGATCTTCAATGCTAAAATGATCCGACAAAGCTCAGGATGCAGGCGGTCACCCATACCACACGCATGAGAGAGTACGAGATTTTCTTGAAGTGTACCCAGCTGGTCATTAGAAATTTGAATATTACACAGTGACCCAAAACCAGTATTTATGCCATAATGGATCTCACCAGGCTTAGCGATTTTTTCATCTAGGTAACTTCTATTCGCATTGATTTTGGATCGAAGTGGCTCTGATATATTGATTTTAGTCGTTTGACTGGATAAGATTTTTTCAAAATCTTCGAATGCCCTGAAGCCGTCTTTAATCTCGAATTGGTTCATTTACTTTGTTTTATACATTCCTTGATTGGGTCATAGGGGGTCTATTTGATTCATTGCGTCTTCAGTAAGAAGTCTCAAAATTAAAAATTTTCTAAAAAAAATGATTGTTTCTTGCAACGATGTTGCATTTGTGTGTATATTTGCAACATTATTGCATTTAAAATATTTTGAAATGAAAAAATTAAACGTTCTTTTTGCTTGCCTGCTCGCTATTTCTGTCCTAGGTCTTTCGTCGTGTAGTAAAGATGAGGAGAGCAACTCGATTACCATACGGATGATAAGCCCGACGAGCGGACAAAAAGTGGCGGATCCAAAAAATGTACTTGTGAAAGTAGAGGTAGAAGCCGATGACGAAAATCACGAGGTAGAAGTATACCTCTATGCCCATGGAGCTTCTGACTCAAAAATCATAGACAAACACATCCATGACCATGACAAAGTAGTCAAATTTGAGCAAGCCGTAGACCTATCATCGTTTCCAGCGGGAACCGAGTTTCACCTGAAGGTAGAAGCTTGTAGCGATCATGACTGTGAAGCTAAAGTAGAAGAAGAGATCGAATTCACAATCTAAGAAATGCCATTTTTGGTTCTGAAATCTAACAAATCTACATACCACAGAACCATTTACAGATCAAAAGGAGGTCGCGTTCGCAGGCCTCCTTTTTTATTGTGCATGTAGAACACTCAGATAAGCCATTTTCTGCCATATATTTGCACCTAAACTAAGTAAAGATGATCTTTGAGTTCAAAGGATTTATTCCGGTGGTACCCCCAAGTAGTTATGTACACCCACAGGCCACCGTGATCGGTCATGTGGTGATTGGAAAAAATGTGTATATCGGTCCAGGAGCGGTCTTGAGAGGGGATTGGGGTGCTATCGAGATTGCGGATGGCTGCAATGTACAGGAAAATTGTGTCCTCCATATGTTTCCAGGTAAAAAGGTGATCCTCGAGCAAGATGCACACATTGGTCATGGAGCCATCATCCACGGAGCACACATAGGGCAGAATGTCATGATTGGTATGAATACTGTAGTCATGGATGATGTGGTAATAGAGCGAGATTGTATCATCGGAGCATTAAGTTTCATTAAAGCTGATATGCATATCCCTGCAGCTAGCCTAGTGGTAGGCAACCCCGGAAAAATCATCAAAACCCTCTCAGAAGACATGATTTCTTGGAAATCCAAAGGTACAGCCCTCTACCAAACCCTACCTGCTGACATGCATGCCTACGCACGTGAAGTGGCACCACTGACGGAAGTACCCACTGAAAGGCCATCCCAGGAAGTCCTCTTCGAGCGCTGGAAGGAGATCAGCAAATAACACTGAAATAAATATTCGAAAAATGAGCAGCCCAATCCAAAATGAGCTTGAGAGATCCATTTCCATTTAACCGTTTGGATTTTTGGATGCAATTGGTGAATTTTGCGACCGATTCACATAGGGGTAATTCAAATAAATACTTTTTGAAATGAAATTTTTGATCGTAGGACTTGGCAATATCGGTAGTGAGTATGAGGAAACTCGACACAACATCGGCTTCAAAGTGGTGGATGCGATGGCCAAAGAAGGGGGAGCATCGTGGACCTTGGATACAAGTGCCTACATAACAGAAGTCAAACACAAAGGCAAAACGCTCATACTCATCAAGCCTACTACCTATATGAATCGAAGTGGTAAAGCAGTCCAATATTGGATGACCAAACACAAAATACCCAAGGAAAACATCCTCGTGGTGGTAGATGATCTCCACTTGGATTTCGGTACACTTCGACTTCGAGCCAAGGGTTCCGATGCAGGTCACAATGGTCTAAAAGATATCGATGTAGTATTAGGTGGAAATGACTATGCTCGGTTAAAATTTGGCATCGGCAGTAAGTTCCACAAAGGGCAGCAGGTGGACTATGTTCTAGGTAAATGGAGCAAAGAAGAATACAAAGAATTGAACTTCATGATCCAAAAAGCTGCGGAAGCCAGCAAATCTCTTACTGCAATCGGAATGAAATTCACCATGGAGCAGTATAACAAATCATGGCTTACGGAAGATTGAAACAATGCGCTCCTTCTCCCAAAAATACACCGCCGATACATAAATAAACAACCCAACACTACCCAATAAAACCTGTGTGAATAAATCGCCCGGCCAATACCAGCGCTGACAAGTACTCAGCCCAAACAGTAAAAAGGTGATACCTAGATAGCCCAATATCCGCTTACGTGGATACGCCAGTGGATAGTAGTGCTGCCCCGTCCAATAGCCAGCCGCCGCCATAAATGCATAGCAAACCAAAGAAGCGACAGCAGAAGCCATCACGCCAATCTCAGGCAACAGGAAGTAATTGATCACCAGAGTCATCAGCATGGCCAGCACAGAAATAATCCCCCCAATGTGGGTTTTGTCCGCCAGCTTATACCAGATCGATACATTGTAATACAAGCCCAGAAAAAGATACGACAAAAGTAAAACCGGCACCACCTCAAGGCCAGTCCGGTAGCTCTTCCCAAGGATATAAGCAAAAATATCAAGGTACAGATAGGTGCCAAGCGCCACAAAACAACAAACGATGGTAAATGCCCATGCCGCCCGACCATATACGTGGGGGTCTTTATTCTTCGAAGCATTGTTGAAAAAGAAAGGTTCAGCGGCATAATTATAAGCCGTCGTGAATAGATTCAGTAGAATGGCGAGTTTTGCAGCAGCACTATAGATGCCAGCTTGTGCAAGATTTTCGGTTACTGTACCGCCTAGCAGATATTTCTGCATGGGTACCGCCACAGCCTGATTGATGCTACCCGCGATGCCCACGATCACCAGCGGCCAACTATACTTGAGCATTTGCACCAATAAATCAGAATCAAACTTAAATGAGATTTTGAAAATCTCAGGAAGCATGAGGACCAGCACCAATGCACTGGCCAGCAAATTTGAGAAAAATACATAGTCTAAAGGCTTCTGAATACCCAACCATTCGTCCAGCGAAGCTAAAGTAATCGGAAAAAACCGCGGCAAAATCTCCATAAAAGTAAGAATGAATCCGACGGTAAAGAGTACATTGGCCAATCTAAAAAACATAAATCGAAGTGGCCTAGACGCGAGCCGAAATCTGGCATAAATAAGACTTGTCACAGCATCCAATCCCAGAATCCATGCGAACCACCGTACATAATAGGCTTGGCCCGGATAAGCAAGCATATTCGCGATTTCTTCGGCATACCAAAGGCCCACACCCAATACGGCTCCCGTGACCAGCAGCAGCGGAAGCATGGCTGTAAAATAAACCTTAGCCGGATCATCTTCACGGCTGGCATATCGAAAATAGGCGGTATCCATCCGAAATACCATGAGCATCAGGATTACCGTAGCATAGGCATATAAATCAGAGTAAATACCAAAATCGGCGGTATCTGTCAGTCGGTATGTGAGATACACAGTAAGCAATACATAATTCAGGATCCTCGGTAGGATATGACTCATACCATAGATGACTGTTTCGCCTGCTAGTTTTTTTAATGCGCCCACTACACTTTGTCGAATTTATGGACAATGATAAGCATAGAATTTGAAAAACTGCGTGGTGTTACATAGAATTATTCTTAAGCTAGACCATAATCCCGATCGTCTCTTCGGAAAATATACAATAAAATGAGCGTACATAAGTGGTATGCATCGTACAAGAAACAAGGGAGTATGGACGCAGATATGCATCAGGGTATTATCTTTGTTCGAAATATACCGACAGGCCAAATGCTTATCCGACTATTCCAATCCAAATCTGTAGCCAATAGCGTGCTCTTGCTTGGGTATGCACTCTTGCTACGGGTTGTATATGTGACTAAGGGTAATTTTTGGACGGTAGAGATCAAGGACACCCAAGGGATCTATCAATATTTGATTGAACTCTTCTCAGGCGAATGGTCACAGTTGGCCCTATCAAGTTCTTTGTGTTTTTTACATGCCTTGTTGGTCAATCGCTTGGTGGTACAGCATCGACTGACCAAGAGTTTGAGTTTTCTTCCTGGTTTGTTTTACATCAGTCTGTCGTCATTGCTGCCTCAGTTTTTTGAACTTAGTGCAGAACTAGTAGCTACTACTTTCTTACTCCTCTCGGCAGATAGGGCATTCCGATTGTATAACCAGGTGTCGGTTTCAGATACTTACTTTGCAGGTTTTTGGGGTGGATTCTCGTTTCTTTTTTTTACGCCCTTATATTTATGGGTTGTATTTTTGTGGCTGAGCCTCATGATCCTGCGACCTTTCACACTACGTGAGTACCTTCAGGTGACCCTCGGTTTTCTTACGCCCTTGTACCTTTATATCTCGATCCATTATCTGAATGGCACGGTCCACGAACATGTCACTTACCTTGGCTCGGTCATCCAAATCGTACAGGTGTCCGTGGTTGGCACCGTATGGATGATCATTGTCAGTTTTTTTTACTTGACTGTATTAGCGCTTTCCATCATGCAGTACGGACTGCTACAAAGTAAGACGAATGTAGCCATACAGAAGAAAGTAGATCTGCTTTACTGGTGGATACTTTTTAGCGGAATCAGCGTATTTTTTACCAACAATCTGGACCTCCACCATTGGATATTGACCTTCGTGCCCATTTCGGTCTTTTTGACAAAAAGGATCGATACGGTGAAGCGATTGTTGTTTTGGGAGCTACTGGTATGGGTTATGGTGCTTGTATCTATTATTACACAAGTCAATTCATAGGCACACTTTTCGTCAATAATTGACACGAAATTTTAGAAAGCTTGCTATCTATTTGTATTTTTACAGCTCATTACCTTAAATGTAAAGCGAATGCAATTAAAATTTGGCGTAGTCGTATTTCCAGGATCCAACTGTGATGACGATTTGGTACACGTACTGAAAAACGTACTGGGCTGCGAAGTCCACAAAATCTGGCACAAAGAATCAAATTTTGATACATATGGTCGACTCGATGGGGTCATGCTACCGGGTGGATTTTCTTACGGAGATTATCTCCGCTCCGGCGCCATTGCCAATCACAGCCCCATCATGCAAGCCGTGAAAGCTTACGCCCACGCGGGTGGATTCGTGATGGGTATATGCAATGGGTTTCAGATTTTGTGTGAATCAGGCTTACTCCCAGGAGCATTGCTGCGAAATGAACACCAAAAGTTCATTTGTAAAAACATACATCTCAAGACATGCACCACCCAATCCATGATTACAGAAGAACTCTCTATGGAGCGAGCATATAAAATCCCAATTGCCCACGCTGAAGGACGATACTATGCAGATCCAGCAACGATAAGTTCGCTATGGGAAAATGATCAAGTGCTCTTTCAATATTGCGACGAGCGAGCTCAAATGACAGAAGACTCCAATATCAATGGTTCTACGGATGCCATCGCGGGTATTTGCAATGAGACCCGTAATGTGTACGGGATGATGCCCCACCCAGAGCGAGCAGCAGAGGCTATCCTAGGAAACCTAGACGGCCTCCCCATCTTCCAATCCATTAAGAAAAACTTAGAATTGGCCATGGTAGGTTAATGTTATATTAATTCTGCCAGAACGGCCTGAAGACAATGTATTTTTGTTTTCCATTTCTAAATGTTGTATATGAATATAATAATCGTACTCGCCTTGTTTTTCGGCTCATTTTTCTCAGCCCATGCCCAAAAAGACCCTGTATCCTGGTCATTTTCCATTGAAAAAGTAGGAGAAGACAGCTATATCTGGAAAGCCAAAGCGACCATCTCCTCCAAATGGAATATCTATGCGATGGATACCCCTGATGAAGGTCCCGTGCCCACTTCATTTGATTTTGAGTCAAATCCCTCCATCTCCTGGACTTCGGCAGTAGAGGTGGTGACACCTGCTAAGCAGAAATTCGATCCACTTTTCGAGCTCGAAGTAAAATATCACACCAAAGAAGCTATCTTCCAACGAAAATTTACCTCCAAAACTACCAATCCAAGACCGCAAGGCATGGTCAGCTACATGAGCTGCGATGACGAAAAATGTCTTCCACCAAAGGATATCAAATACGCCTACTAATCCAGACCATTGCTGATATAATTATTCCAAGATAGAAACTATGAGTAAGCTTAGATTTTTCTTTTTTTTTCTTTTTGTAAGTTTTTCATTCGGACTCCAGGCACAGCTTGAAGACCCCGTAAAATGGAGCTTTGATTTCGAAAAAGTAAGTGAGGACACCTACAAATTGATATTCAAAGCAGACATCCAAAAAGGATGGAATGTCTACTCACAGTTTACTTCTGATGATGGGCCCGTACCGACCCTGATCACTTATGAAGATATGGGGGCAGCCGTACTAGAAGGCAAATCTGAAGAAATCGGAAAAAGAAAAGAAGGCTACGATTCCCTCTTCGATGTAAATGTGATCAAATTCCTTGGGGATGAGCCGTTCATCATAACACAGCTATTAAAAGTATCCGATATAAGCAAACCTATCAAAGGATATTTGACTTATATGACTTGTGATGACGAAAAATGTCTGCCTCCGAGCGATGTGGATTTTGCTTTCGCACTAGATGGCAGTGAAGTAGCCGCGACCACCGTATCAGCGGATGCCCTCGCCGATGGCATGATGAACCAAAAAAATGAAAACCTCTCAGAAAGTTACCTCAACCCCAAAGGCCAATGTGGCGACGAGAAAAGTGAGAATACCGGTTATTTCTGGACATTTTTGTTCGGTTTCCTAGGTGGATTACTGGCGCTGCTTACACCGTGTGTATTTCCTATGTTACCAATCACCATCAGCTTTTTTACCAAAGATACCAAGCGAAAGGGTTGGGTCAATGGTGTAATCTATGGTCTCAGCATTATCGTGATCTATGTGACCATCGGACTGCTCATCACGGCAGTTTTCGGCCCAGAAGCATTAAATAGACTATCCACGAATTGGATTGCGAATACTTTATTCTTCTTGATATTTATATTTTTTGCCTTTTCATTTTTCGGATACTATGAGATCACGCTGCCTAGTTCGTGGAGTACCAAAAGTGACCAGATGGCTGACAAAGGAGGTCTGATTGGGATATTCTTTATGGCTTTTACATTGGCTTTGGTATCCTTTTCTTGTACCGGACCGATCATTGGTAGTGCACTCGTGCAGGCCGCTTCCAAAGGTGAGTACACGGGACCATTCTTGGTAATGTTCGGATTTTCCTTGGCACTAGCGCTCCCATTTGGACTATTTGCCGCATTTCCAGCATGGCTCAATACCTTACCACGATCAGGTAGCTGGATGAATAGTGTGAAAGTCGTCCTTGGATTTTTGGAGCTGGCCCTTGCGCTAAAGTTTTTGTCGGTAGCGGATATGACCAGCCATTGGGGCTTCTTGAAGTATGAACTGTTCATGGGATTATGGGTATTGATATTCGCAGCGATGGCTCTTTACCTATTCGGATTTATCAGATTTCCACATGATAGCCCTATCAAGAGCCTCTCCAAACCTAGAATCGCCTTTGCTTCACTCATAGCAATCTTTGTATTGTACCTCATTTCAGGATTTAGATACAATGATGATATAAAATCTTACAATGCACTTGGACTGATGAGTGGCTTGGCACCGCCTACGACCTATAATTTTTTCTTGGATGTACCTGAATTGGACCCAACCATCAAAGCAAAATACCCCTCTTTCAGCAAGTGTGCGAACAACATAGATTGTTTCAAAGACTACTATGAAGGACTGGCATATGCAAAAGAAGTCAATAAACCAATATTCTTGGATTTTACGGGGTATGGATGTGTCAACTGCCGGAAGACCGAAGAGCACATTTGGATCGATCCATCTATCCGGTCTATGTTGCAAAATGATTTCGTATTGGTATCACTCTATGTGGATGATGACTCTCCACTCGAAAAGGAATTATTTACGATACGGAATGCTGAAACCAATGAAATTAAAAAACTGAAAGATGTAGGCGACAAATGGGCAGACTTCCAAATCGTGAATTTCCAACAGAATAGTCAGCCACTCTACATACCTGTAAGCACAGATGAGCAGGTACTCGCTACCCCAAGAGGCTATCAAGAAGGCTTAGAAAGTTACCGCAACTATCTAGAATGTGCCCTAAAAGCACACAAAGGCTAAGCCTACCCAATACGCAGAGAAGATCTATTTGACCAAAGTATTTCGGAAAAGACAACAATATTTTACAAAAAAACGTTGTTTTGGAAGAATTCCTTTCATTATTTGGTTGAAAGACATTTAATGAAAGCCAGGATTGTATTAATTTTGCAGAAATTTTAAAAACGTATACATGATTTCATCAGAGAATAAACTTAGCTACAAAGTTAAGGACATCAGCCTCGCGGAGTGGGGAAGAAAAGAAATAGAATTGGCAGAAGCCGAAATGCCTGGTCTAATGGCACTTAGAGAAGAATTTGGTGCTTCTAAACCATTAGCGGGTGCAAGAATCGCAGGGTGCCTTCACATGACGATCCAAACTGCCGTTTTGATCGAGACCTTGGTCGAGCTAGGAGCTCAAGTTTCTTGGTCCTCATGCAATATCTTTTCTACCCAAGATCATGCAGCAGCAGCTATTGCAGCCGCAGGCATTCCCGTGTATGCTTGGAAAGGCATGAACGAAGAAGAATTCGATTGGTGTATCGAGCAGACACTTCATGCATTTGAGGATGGTCAGCCATTAAATATGATCCTAGACGATGGGGGTGATTTGACCAATATGGTCTTGGACAGATACCCTGAGCTCGTGCCGGGTATACGAGGTATCTCCGAAGAGACCACCACAGGTGTACACCGACTCTACGAGCGTGTAAAAAATGGTACTCTTCCAATGCCTGCCATCAATATCAACGACTCTGTTACCAAATCAAAATTTGACAACAAATATGGCTGTAAGGAATCCTGCGTAGATGCCATCCGAAGAGCGACAGACATCATGATCGCTGGTAAAGTAGCAGTGGTATGCGGCTACGGTGACGTAGGAAAAGGATCCGCAGCTTCACTTCGTGGCTCAGGTGCACGCGTCATCGTGACAGAGATCGACCCAATCTGTGCCCTACAAGCAGCTATGGACGGTTTTGCCGTAAAAAGACTAAACACCGCTCTAGCAGAGGCAGACATCATCGTCACGGCTACAGGTAATAAATCCATCGTTCGCGAGGAGCACTTCAGAGGTTTGAAGGACAAGGCTATCGTATGCAATATTGGCCACTTTGATAATGAGATCGATATGGCATGGATCAATAAAAACTATGGTCACACCAAGATCCAAATCAAACCGCAAGTAGATAAATATACCATTGATGGTAAAGACGTCATTATCCTCGCAGAAGGTAGATTGGTAAATCTAGGATGTGCCACCGGCCACCCATCTTTCGTGATGTCCAATAGCTTTACCAATCAAACATTGGCACAGATCGAGCTGTGGCAAAATAGCGGCAACTATGACAACAATGTGTACATGCTCCCAAAACACCTCGATGAGAAAGTAGCTAGACTTCACCTTGCAAAAATCGGAGTAGAACTAGAATCTCTTTCAAATGAGCAGGCAGCTTATATCGGTGTAGCGCCAGAAGGACCATTCAAGCCAGAATACTACAGATACTAGTCCGAATAAAACGTGAATAAATAAATCGAAAAGGGGCTATCTCGTGAGGGGTAGCCCCTTTTTTTGACATTTCGAGTAACAATTGTACCTAGCATATGCCACGCCAGCTCTTTGGAAAAAGAAAATATCTTCAAAGACCAAGACTAATACACGCAGTACTTCTCATCCTTACCAATCCCAAACCATAGAAATTATCTATCTTTGAGCACCAAAACTTTAAGAAAGTGGCAAAAACAAAGACAGCCTTCTTCTGTACTTCCTGTGGTTACGAATCTGCAAAATGGCTCGGAAAATGCCCCTCCTGCGAATCCTGGAATACCCTGGTAGAAGAGGTTCTAACCCGCGAAACTCCCGCAAGTGCCGCTCAAAAAATGTGGGCTCCAGCTTCAAAAATAAAAAATGAACCCACACCCATTCAAGAAATCGTAACAGGACAGACTATCAGGATCAATATGGGCGATGGCGAGCTCAACCGGGTCCTGGGTGGTGGATTGGTGCCCGGATCCATCATCCTGGTAGGTGGACAGCCCGGTATTGGAAAATCAACGCTTATGCTACAAATCGCTCTCCGAAGTCCACTCGCCATTCTCTACGTCTCAGGTGAGGAGAGCAAAGAACAAATCAAAATGCGTGGAGAACGCATCGGGATCCAAAATGCCAACTGTCATATCTACTGCGAGACCAATACACATGATATTTTTTCGACCGCGGCCAAACTCCAGCCCTCGCTTTTGGTGATCGATTCGATACAGACCCTGGTGAGCCCTTCGGTGGAGTCGCCCCCGGGTAGTGTTTCACAGGTCAGAGAGTGTACCGCCGAACTTCAGCGATTTGCCAAGGAGACGAACACACCGGTTTTTATCATCGGACATATTACAAAAGAAGGTGGAATCGCTGGTCCAAAAATTTTGGAACATATCGTGGATGTGGTCCTACAGTTCGAAGGTGATCAGCACTATACCTACAGAATCCTCCGAACTCTGAAAAATCGCTTTGGCTCCACAGATGAACTGGGCATCTATCAAATGGACGCCACAGGGCTGCGGGAAGTCTCCAATCCTTCGGAAATTCTGATTTCCCAGATTCAGGACGAACTTTCTGGTAGTGCCATTGCAGCTTCCATAGAGGGTATGAGGCCGCTCCTGATAGAGACCCAAGCCCTTGTAACGAAATCAGTGTATGGTACACCTCAGCGATCTGCTACGGGTTTTGACTTAAGACGACTATCCATGCTATTGGCGGTGCTCGAAAAAAGATGCGGGCTCCCCATCGGTCAGCATGATGTATTTCTTAATATTGCCGGCGGTATCAAAGTATCTGATCCGGCCATCGACTTGTCCATCATCACTGCACTGATATCATCACTACAAGACATAGCCATTTCAAAAAAAATCTGTTTTGCGGCTGAGGTCGGTCTTTCAGGAGAGATTCGCTCCGTGTCTCGTATCGAGCAGCGCATCCAAGAAGCCGAACGCTTGGGTTTCGAGCGTATTTTTATATCAAAGTACCAGCAAAAAGCCGTAAGCAATCAAAAATTCAACATTGATATCACGATCGTCAGCAGGCTAGAGGATCTATTTGGGGAATTATTTGCCTAGGCGATCGGTCGCAGATTTTTCACATTGAAAGATGTAGGCAGGTGGAATGTTATTGAATACTCTGAAGATGGTAATATTCCCAAAAATCCCTTCGTAGAAAGAGACGAGTTTTTTTGAGAAATGGACTTGTGAGAAGATACCTCCTGGCGGCAAGGCCTTAAAACAAGCCTCTAAAATCTTCTTACTAAGTTCCGGCGGAAGCACCAAAAATGGAATAGCAGAAATAATTCCCTGCGGCCGACCGCGGCCATGGGACGCTATATAACGCTCGATATACTCCGCACTATCATGAATCGGAACTAAGCGAGGATCGTCGATCTCAGAGAGTTTCTGAAAAAGGTGGCCATTTATTTCAAAAGAAAGTAGCAGTCCATCTTCAGGGAGTCGATCTAAGATGTAACGAGTCATCACGCCATCTCCACCACCCAATTCAATAACGAAATTAGGCGATCCCTCTTCCATCCACTGACATGCACGCCTGCACAGAGCCTCCGAACTGTAAGTGACCGCTCCTACTTCTCGAAACCGACGTATGCCCTGCCAAAGAAAATGAACCCTATCCTTTACTTTCGACCAAGATTTAGGCACCATCATATATTCGTCATTCTTGGGTCAGGCAAAATATAACCCCGTGTGTTATTCCTCATATGCTGTCAGCAGGATTTCTAAAATTTTACTCGCAGCCTCTGCGATGATGGTACCAGGACCAAACACTGCTGCCACCCCTTGGTCAAACAAGTATGGATAGTCCTGCACGGGAATCACTCCGCCCACCACCACCATGATATCTGGCCGACCGATATCACGGAGCGCTTGGATCGTAGCTGGTACCAGGGTCTTATGTCCAGCTGCTAGAGATGATATGCCTAGTATATGGACATCATTTTCGGCAGCTTGGGTGGCTGCTTCTTGCGGAGTCTGGAAAAGTGGACCAATATCCACATCGAAGCCCAAATCCGCAAAACTAGTCGCTATGATTTTTGCACCGCGGTCGTGGCCATCCTGACCGAGCTTCGCAATCATGATCCGAGGTCTTCTGCCGTCTAGCTTCGCAAATTTATCGGACAGTGCTTTTGCATTCAAAAAATGTTCGTTCATACTGATCTCTTTGGAGTACACGCCGGAGATGATTTTATGTTGGGCAGCATATCTACCATATACTTTTTCGAGGGCAGTACTGATCTCTCCTAGGGTAGCACGAACCCTAGCGGCTTCCACGCAGCAGGCCAATAGATTCTCGGATCCCGTTTCGGCAGCAAGGCTGATTCTTCGGAGGGCTTGGTCTACCTTGGCAGTATCACGTGTAGCTTTGAGTGATTGGAGACGCTTTATCTGGCTCAGTCGTACTTCTTCGTTGTTGACTTGGAGGATATCAATTGGTTTTTCTTCGCGAGGAGGAAAAATATTGACTCCTATAATTTTTGTACGTCCACCATCAATTTTGGCTTGTTTCCTAGCAGCTGCTTCTTCGATTCGCATTTTGGGGATTCCCTTTTCGATCGCGGAGGCCATTCCCCCGTAGGCTTCTATTTCTTCCATGTGCATACGGGCACGTTGGATGAGTTGTTCTGTCAGGTATTCGATGGTATGTGATCCACCCCAAGGATCCGCAGCTCGTGTGACTTGGAGTTTATTTTGGATATAAATCTGTGTATCCCGAGCGAGCTTTGCTGAAAAATCGGTGGGTAGTGCGATGGCTTCATCGAGTGAATTGGTATGTAGGCTCTGTGTTCCGCCGAATACTGCTGCTAGTGCTTCCACACAGGTACGGGCTATATTGTTGAATGGGTCCTGGGCCGTCAGACTATATCCTGAAGTCTGACAGTGAGTGCGAAGCGCCATTGACTTTTCCTTTTTGGGTTGATATTTTGAAACCAATTCTGTCCATAGGTATCTTCCGGCTCGCATTTTGGCTATTTCAGTAAAGAAATTCATCCCAATTCCCCAGAAAAACGAAAATCGCGGTGCAAAATCATCAATATCCAAACCTTGTGCCAAGCCTGTCTCCAAATAGGCCAGGCCATCACTCAGCGTGTATGCCAATTCGAGATCGGCGGGGGCTCCCGCTTCGTGCATGTGGTATCCGCTGATGGAGATAGAGTTGAACCGCGGCATATATTTAGAAGTATAAGCGAAGATATCCCCGATGATTTTCATACTCGGTTTGGGCGGATAGATGTAGGTATTCCGCACCATGAATTCCTTCAGAATGTCGTTTTGGATCGTTCCAGTCAGTAGAGATTGATCTACACCTTGCTCTTCTGCAGCAATGATGAAAAATGCAAGGATCGGTAGGACAGCACCGTTCATGGTCATGGAGACAGACATCTGATCCAATGGGATATCTTGAAAGAGTATTTTCATATCCTCTACAGAATCAATGGCCACACCTGCCATACCCACATCACCAGCTACACGTGGATGATCAGAATCATATCCGCGATGTGTAGCAAGATCGAAGGCAACCGAGAGACCCTTCTGACCCGCAGCCAAATTCCGACGGTAGAAGGCATTACTTTCTTCGGCCGTACTAAATCCGGCGTACTGTCTGATGGTCCAAGGCCGGACGGTGTACATACTCGCATATGGACCTCTCACGAAAGGTGCCCTACCAGCTATGCTGCCTACACTTTGCAGATTTTGGAGATCTTTTGGATCAAATGGGAAGCTAATCCCCTCATCATTCTCCCATTTCATTGAGCTGTCTGACATTTTTTTCGATTTAGGATGTAAAGCTTCATTTCGAGATATTGAATTACCCATTCCACGGTTACCGCTGCAGATCGCTCTGGAATTCACTCAAAATAGACTGCTACAATGGTAAAGGTACAATGCAAGCCCAAATCGTACAAATTTTTTTTCTATATAAGCCCGAATGGCTCCCAAATGCAAAGCACTACTTCCTTTTATTCAAAAAAAGGCTAAATCACCTCTCGTATCTACTCGACGTTCACTCAAAAAGCCGCAAAACCACCAAATGCAGTGGGAATTTCATAAATACTCAGGTGGCGGTGTATGGTATGTCCTCCATATTTTCGTTGTACTACACAGACATTTACTACGAACGTGGGCCCCTTGCGAAGACAGACTGCTCCGCCATGGCCATTTTTGTGATAGATTAATCAAAATGTTTATATATTTTTGCATTCTAAATTTGACGGGTAGTGTTTGATGAACTAGGTGGAATACACACCAGAATGCTACTTTTGACATGTTTGAATCAAAAGACTGAAATACAAACAAACAATGAAAAAAATTCTGAATCTAAACCAAATGGGTGCTCTACAACAAAGATTATTAGGCCTACTGATGTTCGTCTACGGACTTTTTTCGGTAAATCTCTGTAGTGGTCAGGATATACTGATGACCATCAATGGAAGACCAGTCACGGTGGATGAATTCAAATACATCTACGAAAAAAATAATGGTTCGGAAGCAACATACTCCAAAGAAAGCATCGACGACTATTTGGATCTCTTCACCAAATTCAAAATGAAAGTGCACTCAGCCAAAGATCTTCGCTTGGACACGCTTCCTGAACTCAGAGAAGAACTAATGGGTTATAAAATGCAACTCGCCAATAGCTATCTGAACGATCGGGAATTGATGGAAAATCTTACCCGCGAACTTTATCAAAGAATCAAGACAGATGTGCATGTCAAACACATCCTTATCATGGTGGATCCGAATGCAGATGCAACAGCAATCACCGCTGCCGAAAAAAAATGCCAAGATATCCTTAAACAAATCAAGTCAGGTCAGAGCTTCGAAGCGATGGCTAAAGCTCATTCCGAAGATACCGGCACTGCATCTGCAGGTGGTGATTTGGGTTTTTTTACTGCAATGATGCCCTCCGGATTTTACAATTTCGAAAGCGCCATGTACGATACCCCAGTTGGAAATGTAGCTGGACCCGTCCGAACGAAACTAGGATTTCACTTACTGAAAGTCATAGAAACTAGACCTGCCCGGGGCGAGGTGGAAGTGTCTCATATCTTAGTCCGAAAAAAAGACAACACAGATGCAAAGTCAGAAATCGAAAAAGTACACCAAGGTTTGAAAAACGGCGTACCCTTCGAGAATCTGGTCAATCTCTACAGCGAAGATAAAGAAAGCGTAAACAACCAAGGAAAACTGCCAGCATTCGGCATCAATACCTACGAGACTGACTTCGAGAATGCTGCATTCGCCCTTCAAAAAGTGGGCGACTTCTCTCAGCCAATCGAGACTTCCATAGGATTTCACATCTTAAAATTGAATCGAAAAGTACCAATGGATGAGTACGGGACTTTTCGCAAAAAATACGAGTTCCGCATCAAAAAAGACGAAAGATTTGAAGTAGCCAATACCCGCATGATAGAAAAAATCAAACGCGAAGGAAATTTTAAATTCGAACAATCTACCTATGACCAATTTGCGAAGGGTTTGGACGATGAGTTTCTTTCCTTTAAGTGGACACCTGAGGCCAACTTAGGTCAAGGAAAAACCTTATTCGCATTTGGCAATGCCACAGCATATACCCTGGCAGACTTTATTAACTATTGTAAAAAAAATACCAAAACCCGTCTCAAATTTGATAAGGGAACCAAAGCTCCACAAGAAGTTAGTCAGATGCTCCTAACGGAGTTCGTCAATCAGAAAACAATCGAATTCGAACAGGCCAATCTCGAACAAAAATACATGGACTTCAAAGCACTAATGAGGGAGTATGAGGAAGGTATACTACTCTTCGAGGTAACGAAAATGATGGTCTGGGATAAGGCAAATCAAGACTCCATAGGCCTACAAAAATTCTACGATGACAATAAAAACAAATACATGGCCAACCCTAAAGCTCTGGTTACCACCTACAGCGTAGGAGATAACCAAAAGACAGCCGATAAAATCTATAAGTTTGCCATCAAAAACAACCATGCCAAGCTGATAGAAAAACATAATAAGAAGAAGACGGTCATCCAACATACAGATACTATTGTGGACCAAAGCCAACTATCACCTTTGAGACTACAGCCACAAGTGAATTCTATCACAGCACTCAGCTTAGATACCAACTCCAATCAATACCAGTTCTCTAGAGTATCGGATATTATCCCAGCTCAGCCAAAATCACTAAAAGAAGCACGGGGATATGTAGTAGCAGACTACCAAGAATTTTTGGAGAAACAATGGCTCGTGGATCTAAATAACACCTACAAAATCGAGATCAATCAGGAGGTACTCAATGGCCTATCAAAATAAGCGAATTCTATGATAAAGCACTTGGGTAGTACAGCTTTTAATTTCTCATTAAGCACATGCTTCGTCATCTTTTTGAGTCTAGGGCTGTGCTTCTCTTCTTGCTCTCAGTGGTCTGATTATAGCAAGTCTGATGCTGGAGCACTGCTCGCAGAAGTGGGACCCAAAAAGCTGTACATGGATGATATCACTTCTATGATGGCTGATACCATGTCCAAAAATGACAGCATCAATTTCATTTTAGGAATGAGCCAAAGTTGGGTCAAAGATCAACTCATCATCCAAGAGGCAGAAGACAATATGCCCGATGATCTCAATATCGATGCCCTGGTGGATGAATATCGATCTAGCCTTCTGCTTTATCACTACGAGAGTCAGCTAGTGGACAAAGGCCTGGATACCACAGTCACCAAGGAGCAAAAGAAGGATCATTACGAAAAAAATTTGGAACAATACATCCTTCCTGAAGCCATCGTCAAGTACGCGATCGCTAAGTTTCCAAAAACACCTTCCAACAACGCACGCATCTGGAATGCTTGGACCGAAAATGACTGGCCTGAAGTGCAGCGCTATGCCGCAGGTAAAGCTACCCTTATCAAACGCGTAGACGAATGGAGGCCGATCAATGATCTACTGGCCTTCCTCCCTCCAAACAGCATCAGCAAATCCGAGCAAAAAAAAGGCTTTGATTCAAAATTTGAAAAAGATGGAAATTACTACTATTTGAAAATCATGGATTATGCCAGCGAAGGTTCCAATCCACCTTTTGAATACGTGGAAGGAAAGATCACCAAAGTAATACTTAATAACAGAAAAAAAATCTTACTCCAAACAAAAAAGCAACAACTCTTTGACCAAAACATAGGCAGTAGGAGCGTAAAAATCCATTTCACGCCCACCTCGGAATAATGTTTGGTAAGCTGAATTTTTGTAATCATAGGTAGTAGGACTCCTTGTAAGTCCTCCCTAATTTCCAACTACCGTAATCCACTTTCGGTTATGGTCAAATCCTAGCTTATTTCGAAAACCAGGCGTCCATTGGTCTCCCACAAATAAATACACTCATCAAAATACCTCTAGCATTACAAAAGCTAAAAGAGCTAAATTTTAAGAACTTACGACCAACTCTTATCCTTGGTCATCAGCTCTTACAAGCCAATAAAATTCGAAGGGGTGCATTGTAAGTTGATTGCCAAAATGTAACTCTTGACTTCTTAAATTGAACCAACTGCTGGAGGTGGATGAATGAAAGATGACAGATTCGTCCTGATCAGAAAAAGAAAACAAGGCTAAGAATTCTTGATCCTCAGAGTTCTTCTGAAAAGCAAAAACTTTATCAGAAATACGTAAAATAACAGCAGGATACTGGTCTGAAAAAACCATATTCTGTTTTCGAATTTGTATCATCTGCTGTATCGATTCGTAAATGGACGACTCCCAAGCGTGCTGACCCTTTGTAAACAATGGCCTATGCAGCCAACGGTTGTCATAATTTTTGTTGGGATTATCGGTGTAAGAATAATCATTCAATTGTCCAATCTCATCACCAGAATAAATAAGTGGAATACCTCCAAAAGATAGTACAACTGCTTGTAATAAATTAATCTTTCGGATCGCAAGCTCAATGTCTGTATGGCTTCCTTGACTCAGGGCATACTCTAGTCCACATAAGGATGCCAAGGTTCCTGAAATACGTGCACTACCAGAATTTTTCTGTACCATGTAGGGCAGACCCATACATTGCTCGGAAGTGAAAAAATCTAAAATTTCATTAGCCCTATCCACCACGGATATTCCTAGTGAGCTTGCGATGGAGGAATCATATAAAAAACCAATTTCGTCGTGACAGCGAGCATAATTTATCCAAGTGCTGTGAGAAGGTTTTGAAGGTAATTTCATTAGACACTCTGACAATAGTTGGGTGTTTTTTGCTGCTAATGCATCCCACAATAAGTACATTAAAGTGGCATTGTATGCTATATCACATTCGTTATTGGAGCTATCCTGATTTCCAAAAAATGGAAGAATATTTTTTGGTTGGTCAATAGCCTCAGCTATCAAATAAACAGAAGGGCAAACCAACTGGGTACACAACTTATACAGCTGTAAAATGCGATGAATAAATGCTTGATTTGCATCTGGATCAAATGGATTTTTGCCCAAAAAAGCCACAGCATCTAATCGAAAAAAACGAACCCCTTTATTAGCCAAATCCAATAAATAGGAAAGCATTCCTAAAAAAACCTTTGGGTTTCCGTAGTTCAAATCCCATTGATAGTGATGAAAAATAGTCATCACCCATGCTTGAAGTTCTTCATTGTAAGTAAAACTACCTGGCGAACTTTCTGGAAAAACGTCATTAAAAACTGCATTAAATGCCTTTGGAAATTCATCTGATGAATACAAATGAAAATAAGATTGATGGACCTTACTACCATTTTTTGCCATCACGGCCCACTCATGCTGATCAGAACAATGGTTGATCACAAAGTCTAAGACCACTTCTATATGGTAACGTTTGAATTCCAGAATCAGCTGCTGCAAATCATCCATGGTACCTAAATTAGGGTTGACCGATGTAAAATCACTGACAGCATAGCCGCCGTCACTGGCCTCCTTTGGACTTTTGAGCAGTGGCATCAAATGCACCAAGGTGATGCCAAGCTCTTTAAAATAACTCACCTTTCCGATCAAATCACGAATATCGTGGGCAAAATGATCCACATATACCATGATGGCCACATGCTGATTTGATTGTAGAAATTGTACTCTGTTGTCTTGTGAATCTTCTTCAAACCACAAAGGATTTCGCTCTGTCTTTTTTTGAACCAATAATTGATGTAAAAGCTCGAACTCTGAATTGGCAGTCGGATATAAATCATGCCAAATACTTTTTAGTTCTTTCATCAAAGCTTCAGAAAAACTCATATTATTCCACTTCATTTAAGTAAGGTAAACTTTCCAAGGCTCCATATTTGGTTGTAGACATGGCAGCTATTTTATTGGCAAAAAGAACCATATTCTGTGCCTGCTCCCAAGCAATTTCCTTAGATAAATTTTGACTAATTTGGTACAACATCGCTGCTACAAAAGCATCACCCGCACCCGTTGTATCAATGGCATTTACAGATATACTTGGGATTACTTGTCGCTGTTCAGATTGCACTAAGAGTGTACCCATCTTACCCATCGTGATGGTCAAAATTGGGATTTGAAACTGCTCTAACTGCTCCAAAGCGGCATCTAAATCCTTGGTTTCAGTAAGCAGTAGGGCTTCCTCTTCGCTCAATTTTACAAAATCAGCCTGCCGTAAAAAAGGTAAACACTTTTTTATAAAGCCATCCGTGCTTTTCCCCCATAGCGCATCTCTGTAATTCGGGTCAAAACTAATGAAAGATTGATTGACAATTGCTTGTTGCCATTCTTTTTCGTATGTTTTCTCTAAGTCGCCACCTAAAAAAGCAGTGGCAGAACCAAAATGTACGATGGAATATGGTTGCGATGAAATTACATTGAAATATTGGTCCGCTCCCCTTTGAAACAAAAAGTCCCGCTCGCCGTCTTTGGTCAATGAAACAAAGGCAAATGTCGTAGGATGTTCTGACCTTTGCAACATTTGGATATCAACTTGATTTTTAATTAAAAATTGATGGAGTGCTTCCCCAAAAACATCCAACCCCACACTCCCTCCAAAACATACCGGGACACCTAATCTGCCTAATCCAACCGCGACATTGTATGGAGCACCACCCAACATTTTTTTGAAGGAAACAGCACGAACCAAATCGCTGCCATCCGTCGCAATCCAATCAATAAGGGCTTCTCCAATGCAATATATACTTTGTTTCATAGCCCTTTATTTTTTTGGAATACGAAAGACCAATAAACCCGCGATGAGCAGCATTCCTCCTGAAAATAAAATGGCATTGGCTGGATTTTGATCAAGCACATGCGTAAAAATACTTCCAAAAGTGACTGTTTCTATCAACATCGGAATCACGATCATCATATTGATAATTCCCATATACACACCGCGTTGGCTAGTGGGAATCACATTCGAGACCATTGCATACGGTAAGCCCATGATGGACGCCCATCCGAAACCAATACCAATGGCAAATAAGAGATAGGAATAAACTGGGATTTCTACAGACCAGGACTCTACCTGAATGGTGGTCAGCAGTACATGCCCAAATTGTGGCAACAACAAAAGGCTAATTCCTGTTAGGAGCAACGCCAATGCATAGGTAACTTTTGATCCAATTTTAATAGCAATGGGTACCAATAATAAAGCAGCAATCATGGTAACAAAATTGTAAGTCCCATTCATCAAGCCTGTATCTGCTAGCGCCAATTCGGTTTTCTGTTGTAAGGCTTGGCCCAATTGCATTTGATCATTCGCCAAGGCTTCGCCACTAGCACAGAGGGCCTTGAGACTCTGAAGTTCTTTTTCATCAGCAGAAGATATGCCGTAGATTGTTTTTTTAAACATGGCGGTCACAAATTGCCAATATACAAACATGGCATACCATTGAAACAAGTACACCACCGATAGCCTTTTCAACATCAAAGGCATATTTTTGATAGCACTGTATATATCCCATAAAGTTTCCTTAGCTACAGCGAGCACAGACTTGCGCTTGTATGCCACGATAGCTTGCCATTCTTCTTCATCAGGAGGATACTCTTTGGTTTTAAATACGGACCACAACATAGAAATCAGGGAAAAAAATGCACCTGTGAAGAATGTATAATACACCCACAGGGGGATGGCATTGGACTGCTCTGTATTACAAAAGGCTGAGTCCTCGGTACCCGATGTCCATGATTGGAAAATAAACAATGAAAAATTAGCAACCGTAATTCCCGCCCCAACAAATAAACTTTGCATCAAATAACCCAGTGTTTGCTGGCTTTCTGGCAGGGAGTCCCCCACAAAGGCACGATAAGGCTCCATGGCAATATTATTGGCCGCATCCAATATCCAAAGTAAACCTACTGCAAACCACAGCGAAGGGCTAAATGGAAACAAAAACAAACATAAACTTCCTAATATGGCACCTATCAAAAAAAAGGGCCTTCTTCTTCCAAGTTTGGGCATCCACGTTTTATCAGAGATCGCTCCAATGATCGGCTGAACCAATAGTCCAGTCACCGGCCCCGCAAGATTCAAGATCGGAAGGTCTTCGTAATTTGCTCCTAAGAAGTTGAAGATCGGATTGATAGCACTCTGTTGTAATCCAAAACTATACTGAATACCGAAAAATCCGACATTCATATTGACTATCTGCGAAAAACTAAGTGTAGGTTTTATCATGAGTGTAATGGGTTAAAATTTGTAATTATGGCATGGATACCTATTGAATAAAAGGCGGCTCATCACATACATTGTATATTCATGAGGCCTCTCTATTCGAGGATATTCGGAAGATAATCCAATCAAATTCGATTCCTTCGATTGAGCTAGATCCATTAAAGTCGGCTTCACCGCTACCATAGAATGACTAAGTTTTAAGTTGTACCAAATCACGATTGAGCGCAAACCAAGTCAGAAAATTAGCCCTGCTCCCAAAAGAAAAACTTGACCCGCCAAAGATATACTAATATCATAAACTGTTATCTTTTTCTTAAAAAAAATCATTGTTGGCACCGTACTGCCAGGAAGGTTTGGGTGCTGAGAGCTTATCGCCCTGCGCTTGTCCTTGAGATGAATCTTTGTCCAGATTTTTAAACCCTGGTCATTGAAAGACAATAAAATGGCTGAGCCTTTTCATATTTTATCCTATCCCACGACATAAAGTATGGGCTAGAAATATGAAAGGATGTAAAACTAGTCGAATTGTCTATCTCGCTCCACAATTTTTGTCTCCTCTTCCGTCAGACCGTAATGCTGGTAGTTGTGTTCATGACCGAATTGGTTTTATCTTTTGGAAGGTAATGATGGAAGATTCTTGCCTTTTATAATATGCTTGATTACGCTTTGAGTTTAAAAAATTATAATCCATCATTCTTACACCATTATGTCATGGTAACAATCTGATTCCTAAATATTTAAGGACGACCGATACAAATGTTATGTATTGGCAATAAGATTTCCAAATTGAAACGGTCACTTCATTTGCTGATTGGTAAATACAGATTATGGAGTTTTACGGCGCCCTTGTCTCTAGGCCGAAAATTGGAGTAACCTACCTCTGATCAGTTCGTCAAACTCTTCTTTTTGATCAAATAAAAACTCTACATGGATGGGTAATATGAAAATCGGAATCTGCACTTCGTAGAGTTTCTTTTTATGCAGATCGAGGCGCATGGCATCTTTTTCGGTGGTGATGATGCACTTGTTTTGGCCAGTGCGTCTCTGGAAGGTGCTGATCATTTCGCTGACGTCCTGCTCCGTAAATACATGGTGATCTTCGTACTCAAGCTTGGTCAGTTGAGGAGAAAAATTAGTTAAGTACTGCTCCAAATACTGGGTATTAGCGATGGCGCTGATCAGAAGGATATCTAAGCCCGCCTGAAGGACCACTTGCCGATCTGGAAAGTAAAAACTGTAGGGATTTCCGTAACGATACTTACTGAAAAACACCCGCTGATGGGCATAGGGTTTGAGCGATTTCTTGAATGCTTCTGCTGCGTCGATGGTGAAGTCCTCAGGACATTTGGTCACGATGATGATCTCTGCCCGATCATAGGCACTACGCCACTCTCGTAGACGACCAGCAGGGAGTAGATAGTCTTTCGTGAAGGGAAGTTCGTGTTGGGTCAGCAGGATATTGATATAAGGCCTTACCGATCTGTGCTGGAAGGCGTCATCAAGAAGGATGGTCTGAACCTCCGGATGATGCTTGACGATCATGGGGATGCCGATGGTCCTGCTTTCTGAGACAGCTACGACAATGTCTGGAAATTTCCGTGCAAACTGAAGGGGTTCGTCCCCTACATCGAGCACATTATTGGCCGGACGGACAAATCTAAAGCCCTGGGTCTTCCTTTTGTAACCTCGGCTGAGGGTAGCCACATGGATATATGGGCCAAGCAAACGTACGAGGTACTCGATGTGTGGTGTCTTACCTGCTCCCCCGATCGATAGATTCCCCACACTGATCACGGGTATACTGAAGGAAGTGGCTCGCAGGAGCTTAGCATCGTACAAGACATTGCGGATGGATACACCTATCCCATATAGCAGTGCTATGGGAGAAAGTAATATTCGGACGAGTGGATTTTGGATCATCCGAAGGTTTTAGTTTTTGAGAATATCTTGGTATCGCTTCTTGTCGGTAAGTAGAGAGATGGCTTCATCTATTTCTTGGTCTCGACTTAGTCGGAGTTTGGTCTTTCCCTTTTGGAAGAAATACCTTCCGATGAGTTCTTTTTCGATCTCAAGGACGATTTCCCTTTTATTTTCGGTGTAGGCTTTTTCCTTCATTCCTTGCATTTTTGCTTGAAGGTTCTTCAGCTCAAGGTCGATTGGAGAAGTAGCCACGGGTGATTGATATTGCTTTTGTATGGTTTCTAACTCGGCCTCCCCTTTGATTTTGAAATCAAATTTTTTGGTTTTCAGAAATGCAAGGAAGCCATCATAGTCTGTAAACTTGAAGTCATCTACGGAACGAAGGCTATCTTTCGTCAGCACGTATTGTGTGGCATATTCGAAGATCATATTCTGGTCCAACAATGCCTTGGTCAGTTCGGATTTTTCTTTCGCATCAATCCGTATATCGGGTGTAACACCGCCTCCGTCTAAGACGGTACGGCCATTTTTAGTTTTGAACTTACTTCGCTTTTCGTCGGGAATATTGACAGGTTCTCCATTTTCGTAGGCCACCCCTTGGATACATCGACCACTGGGTATATAGTACTTTGAAGTAGTGATTTTCATCCGATTGTTGTACCCTAGCTCAAAGAAGTTTTGTACCAAACCCTTGCCATAAGAGCGCTGACCGATCAGTACAGCTCTATCCAGATCCTGCAGGACGCCAGACACGATCTCAGAGGCCGAGGCTGATCTTTCATTGATGAGTACAGCCACGGGAATATCGAGATCTTCTGGTACAGACATGGTCTTAAAACTTTGGTCTTTCTCTTTGATTTTTCCTTTGGTGGTCACCACTTCTACGCCTTTGGGGATAAAGAGATTCGAGATGGACACGGCCTCTCGGAGCAGACCGCCACCATTGTCCCGAAGATCGAGGATGATACCTTTGAGTTCTGGATTCTCGGATTTAAGTTCTTTGAATGCCTTGGAAATATTGGCTGCCGCATTTTCTGTGAAGGTAGTAAGGGCGATATAGCCAATCCCATCCCGCACGATACCCGAATAAGGTACATTGGGGATATTGACTTCGCCACGAGTCAGGGTAAGCTCTTGGCTGGATTTTGCATTTGGTTTTCGAAGATTCAGTTTCACGGGTGTACCTGCCACTCCACGGATGAGGTTGTTTAGCTCTTCTGCATTTTTACCAGTCACGGGAGTACCATTGACGCTGAGCAATTCGTCACCAGCCCGTATGCCTTCCGCATGGGCGGGTCCACCCTCCAGGATTTCCGTAAAAATTATTTTTTCGCCGATGACTTGTACACCAGCACCTACGCCTTGATATTTGCTATCGTCAGAGAGTCTGTAAGATTGAATCTGAGATTCTGAATAAAAATTCGTGTAGGGATCGAGTGAGGCGACCATTGCATCCAAGCCGGTTTTGACCAAAGCACTTGGGTCGAGTTCATCCACATAGTTGCTGTGGAGTTCCTTGTAGGCATTGACAAAGATCTCGATGTTTTTGGCTATTTCGAAGAGCTTGTCGTTTCCGTTGAATCGATACGTCATGGATATTCCCGTGATAATGACCACGAGGAGCAATCCGAATTTCATTTTTTTAAGCATGCAATCTCAGTTTGAGTCGTAACAAGTATGATGTCAAAAGGATGTATCTTTTCGAAATCAACTCTCGATAAACGCAAAAACGGCCTCAATTAGTTCATTTGGTTTTTCGGCATGTACCCAATGGCCAGCATCTGGAATGAAAAGGATCTCTGCATTGGGAAAATATCGATGTATATCTGGCTCGTCTTCCGGTAGAATGTAGTTTGATCGAGCACCTGCGACGAACAGTGTAGGGGTGAAGTTCATCTCCGCTAAGGACGGACTATCCAGTATGGACTGATAGGAAGCATACAAGAGATTGATGTTCATCTTCCACTGATATCCACCTTCGGGATTTCTCTGGAGATTTTTCATAAGGAATTGGCGAGTGGACTCCTCATCTATTCGATCGCTTAAGTGCTGGTATACCTGATCGCGTTCTACTATGCTACTGAGATCCAGATCCAAAAGTGCTTTGAAAATCTCTTCGTGACCTCCTTTATAGGTTTTGGGGGCAATGTCCACGACGATAAGCTTTGCGATCTGATGGGGGTGCTGACTACAGTACGCCATGGCGACCTTTCCACCCATGGAGTGGCCGATCACGATTGGATCTTCGATCTGATGTTCGGTGACAAAATCATAAAGATCTTGGGCTAGGAGCTCGTAGTCAAATGCCTCTGTGTGGGGTGATTTACCATGATCCCGCTGATCGATGAGCCAAACCTGGTATCTTTCGGCCAGCACCTTTGCCACGGTTTGCCAGTTGTCCAGCATACCGAATAGTCCGTGTAGGATGATGACGGGCCTACCGCTGCCCATGACCTTATAGTTAAGCATTGTCATGCATCTAAGATTTTTGATGGAGGACTGTGGATTTCCAATTTTCTGGTATAGGAAGTAAGCTTGATTTTGGGACAGACCACTTCGCAGCGCTATGTTCAAAACCTTGATAAGTAACTACCTGATGCGCATATGCTATTCGTCTGGAAGCGTGAAAAATAGGGGATGATCTATGATCTTTTGTCCCTCTTTGAAAATCCGACGGCTGTTGAAATTGATGAGTACACCCCTTGGGATTTCCATGATGCGTAGCAAGGTCATCATCTTCATTTCGTCCCGTGGGGTTATGGCGTCTGAGACCATGACATTAAGCAGAATGTTATTGTCCACGATGAAGTCGATCTTTTCCGCATTGGCGATTTCGAGACCTTTGAAGACGATGGGAACAGGGATATCGATATCAAATCCTACTTCTCTCTGATTGAACTCATGGATGAGGCAGTTGAGGTACGTAGCCTTGTGCATACCCTCTCCTAAAAACTTATGTACCTCAATACACGAGCCTGTAATTTGGTACGCAATTTCATCTAGATATTTTTTAGTCATTTTTGTTGGTTGTAGTTGGTAAACAAAAAGCATGTGCGAATCGAACTATCTGAGAAACAAGATGGGACCAACCTGATCGATGAGCGATGTAAAGCAAATACGGCCATCATCAAAGTCATATCCTACCACTCCATTCAATTGCACCACAAATATAGAAAACATTGTCAAAAATGGTGTTTTACAAAAAAATATTTTCGTATTAATCCTTCGGTTATAACATTCAATAGCCCTATCACTATTCCAAAAAGTGCATTGAATCCCTATAAAATGCGAAATTTTTATGGAGGGAGGCGATTGTATATGGAAATATCAGGTGCACCAGGGCACAAAAATACTTTCGGTCATACTTTTGTATCACAAATTTCTAAGAACTAAGGTACATTTGCGAGCTGCTATTCAGAAGGCAGCAAACCTTATTAATTTTTAGGCATACCATGTACACAACGAAGGAAATCAGAGAAATTTTAGAGCAACGCATTTTGGTCATTGATGGCGCAATGGGTACCATGATCCAGCGATACCGACTGAGCGAACAAGACTTCAGAGGCAGCAGATTTGCTGATCATCCGAAAGATCTGAAGGGCAACAATGATTTGCTCAGCATCACGAGACCGGATGTGGTCATGGCGATCCATGAAGACTATCTAGAGGCAGGAGCAGATATCATCGAGACGAATACCTTTAGCAGTACCAGCATCGCACAGCTGGACTATGGCATGGAGCACCTCGCCTACGAGCTCAATTTCGAATCAGCCCGCATCGCCAAGGCTGCCGCTGAGAAATATACGGCGCTGGATCCTTCCAAACCGAGATTTGTAGCCGGAGCCTTAGGGCCCACCAACCGAACCGCATCAATGTCCCCCGATGTCAATAATCCTGGTTACCGTGCCGTAGGATTTGACGAGCTCAAAAATGCCTACAAAGAGCAGGCAAGAGGACTAGTGGATGGCGGATCTGACATCCTACTGATTGAGACTGTCTTTGATACGCTGAATTGTAAAGCAGCCATTTTCGGAATCCTGGAATTGTATGACGAGATCGGCAGAGAAGTGCCGCTCATGATCTCCGGTACCATAACCGATGCCAGTGGTAGGACCCTCAGTGGACAGACGGTAGAGGCTTTCTGGGTGTCAGTATCCCATGCGCCACTGCTGAGTGTAGGATTCAACTGTGCTCTCGGTGCCAAAGAGATGAGACCCCACCTTCAGACCATCGGTAGCTTGGCGGATTGCGCAGTGAGTGCTTACCCCAATGCAGGCCTACCAAACGATCTAGGTGGCTACGACCAGACACCCGAAGAAATGCAAAACTTGATTCGCGAATTTGCAGAAAGTGGATTGGTCAATATCATCGGTGGGTGCTGTGGTACCACGCCAGATCACATCCGAGAAATGTCCATCGCCGTAGCTGGCATTCGTCCGCGTACCATCCAAAAACAAGCCAGACGACCACACACCATGTTATCCGGATTGGAGGCCCTCATCATCCGACCTGAAATCAATTTCGTCAACATCGGTGAGCGAACCAATGTAACGGGTTCTCGACGCTTTGCCAAACTCATCTTAGATCAAAAATACAGTGAAGCCCTCGAGGTAGCAGCTCAGCAGGTAGAGTCTGGCGCCCAAATCATCGACATCAATATGGATGAGGGTCTGCTCGATGGGGTACACGCCATGACGACCTTCCTGAATCTCGTCATGTCAGAACCCGAAATCGCCAAAGTGCCGATCATGATCGATAGCTCCAAGTGGGATGTCATCGAAGCAGGACTCAAGTGTGTGCAGGGAAAATGTATCGTCAATAGCATCTCCCTCAAAGAAGGTGAGGAGACATTCATCCGTCAGGCTACCCTGGTACACCGCTACGGAGCGGCGATGGTCGTCATGGCCTTTGATGAAGACGGGCAGGCAGATACCATCGAGCGTAAGGTATCTATTTGTCAGCGGGCCTATCGAATTTTGACGGAGCAATTGGGCATCGATCCTACGGATATCATCTTTGATCCGAATATCTTTGCCGTGGCTACGGGCATTCCCGAACACAATGAATATGCCATTAATTTTATAGAAGCAACCCGCCAAATCAAAGCGACCTGTCCAGGTGCCAAGATCAGCGGTGGGGTGAGCAACATCTCCTTCTCTTATCGAGGTAATGATGCTGTCCGTGAAGCCATGCACAGCGCTTTTCTGTACCACGCTATCAAAGCAGGTATGGATATGGGCATCGTCAATGCGGGTATGATCGAGGTGTACGAAGAGGTCAACCCCCAGCTTCTGAAACTCGTAGAGGATGTACTCTTCAATCGGTCTGAAGGTGCCACTGAGGCTCTCACCACCTATGCCGAACAGATCAAAACCGGTGGAAAAGTCCTCCAAAAGGACGAAGAATGGCGCAAACTTCCGCTCGAGGAGCGGATCAGCCATGCCTTGGTCAAGGGAATCACCACCTACGTCGATGAAGATATGGCGGAAGCAAGGCTCCAATACCCCTCTGGCTTGAGCATCATCGAAGGTCCGCTGATGGCTGGCATGAATGTAGTAGGGGATCTTTTTGGTGAGGGAAAAATGTTTCTCCCACAAGTGGTCAAAAGTGCCCGGGTGATGAAACAAGCCGTGGCATACCTCACGCCATTCATCGAAGCAGAAAAAGATAAAGTGGGCTCTGCCGCCAAAGGAAAAATCCTCCTCGCCACCGTCAAAGGGGATGTCCATGACATCGGGAAAAACATCGTAGGTGTGGTCTTGGCGTGCAACTCCTACGAAATCATCGACCTCGGTGTAATGGTACCCTTCGAAAAAATATTGAAAGAAGCAGAAATACATCGGGTAGATATCATCGGTCTCAGCGGTCTGATCACGCCTTCATTGGATGAAATGGTGACCGTAGCCAGCGAAATGCAGCGCCGCGGGATGAAGATACCGCTCATGATCGGCGGTGCTACTACGTCAAAAACCCATACGGCATTGCGCATCAATCCAGCCTATGATGGACCAGTGATCCACGTATTGGATGCAGGAAGATCGGTCGCCGTGGCATCAGATCTGCTTCACTCCGACGAGCGAGTCCAGAAATCATTCATCGAAAACATCAATACCGAATACGCCCAAATCGTAGAAAAGCGAATGGCCACCTCTGTAGAGAAAGATTATGTAAGCATCGAAGAAGCCCGTGCTCAAAAGAATAAAATCGACTGGAAGGGATACGACATACCGAAACCAAATTTCATCGGTATCAAAGTCATAGAGAAATTAGCTTTGGAGACCTTGGTGCCTTATATAGACTGGACCCCATTTTTTAGTGTGTGGCAGCTCAAGGGCAAATTTCCCGCCATCTTCGAAGATCCCATCGTCGGTGAAGAGGCCAGACAGGTGTACGACTTCGCCCAAGAAATGATGAATAAAATGGTTCAGGAACGCTGGCTTTCGCCCAAAGCCGTCATCGGTATCTTTCCTGCACAGGCGGTGGATGACGATGTGTATGTGTACCAACATCCCGAAGATGATACACCTGCACACCGCCTACACTTCCTCCGTCAGCAACGCAAAAAAGCAGCGGACCAGCCCTATCATTGTCTAGCGGATTTCATCTGTCCCAAAGATGAGGGAAAAATGGACTACATCGGTGCCTTCGCCGTGAGTAGCGGATTCGGACTCGATGCATACGTGCAGCAATACGAAGCGGCCAATGACGACTATGCTGCCATCATGGCCAAAGCATTGGCAGATAGATTTGCCGAGGCGGCGGCCGAATACATGCATGAGCAGGTCAGAAAACAGTATTGGGGCTATGCACCGACCGAATCACTGAGCAATGAAGCACTGGTCGATGAGAAATACATCGGCATCAGACCCGCTCCAGGGTATCCGGCCTGCCCCGACCATACCGAGAAAGATACCCTCTGGCAGATGCTGGATGTGGAAAATCTCACCGGCATACAGCTCACCGAAAGCAAAGCTATGTACCCTGCAGCCTCTGTCAGTGGATGGTACTTTGCACATCCGGAGTCAAAATATTTTGGGCTAGGTGTGATCGCAGAGGACCAGGTGCAAGACTACGCCCTCCGAAAATCAATGGACAAAGCCGTACTCGAAAAATGGCTCGGACCTAATCTGAATTATACACCGAAGGCTTGAGGAGTAAAATAATTTTTAGATACTTCGAATTGATTTGTGGCTTTTCGAAGGCGAGGATTTTTTGCACAAAACCTGACTGTTTGGATTTGGTAAATTGAGTAAATCTCCTTTGAGTTGAGCCATTGCTCGTCCTGCCGAAATAGTTTTTAGGTGTATCTGTTTTGTTTCTATGTCTGCTTTTGGAGGCAGTAAAGACGCATCGTTTTGCGGAACTCTTCGGTCAAATTTTTCAATTATGGTCAAATGTAAGTTTTACCTCCGTTGAATATACGGGGGCGAAAACACTAAATAATTACACTCGTTGTTGGAATGAATGTAAAAATTGTGGTCCCTTGAAATATGTTGACAGCAACAAATGTTGGAAACTTTTCGCAACTAGGAAAACTTGCAGTCTTTGTTTCGATGTTAAAAAGCATTGAGGTGTAGAATTGTAGGAAACCCTAAGATCCAGGTCTACTTCATTTGGGTAAGTCCAAGTTACAAAATCCAATTTAAGTAGCGAAAATCAATAGAAATTATCGTTTGAAATACCTAACCAAGAATTTTATTATCTTTGAGGGTCGATCATGTCACCTGATCATGTAAAGCAAAACAATATGATAATCCAGTACAGTCATTTATGGAAGCCCATTGCACTACTCACAGTTATTTTTTGTGTCACCGTGCAGCCGCCACTCGCGGCACAGCCCACCCTCAGCTGGGAGCAGTCTTATGGAGGCACGATGACAGAATGGCTTGGCTCCTCGGTGGTCAGTCGGGATGGAGGTGTCATTTTTGGTTCGTGGTCCGCATCATCTGATGGGGATGTAGGCGGTCAGGGCGAGGTATTCGATATGTGGGTGCTGAAGACTGATAAAGAGGGACAAATCCAATGGTCAAGGGCCTTAGGTGGGTCCGATTACGAGGAGGGCTGCTTCATCGCGGAGAATGCAGATGGGAGTATATGGGTCGTCGGGGAGACATCCTCCTCTGATGGCATTGCTTCCGAAAGCAACGGCAATAGGGATATCTTGGTGGTCAAATTGGATCAAGATGGGGAGATTATTTATTCGAAAACCTTTGGTGGTAATGGGGCAGATGATATCTCAGGAATGGTTCCCACCGCAGATGGCGGACTGGTATTTTGCTGTTCTTCATGGTCGAATACGGGTACAGGTGACATCGGCGTAAAATATGGAAAGCGGGATATTTGGCTCGTCAAATTAGATGCTGAGGGAGGTATTCAGTGGCAAAAGACCATCGGTGGGTCTGAGCACGATTCCGGTCAATTATATCCAGCCAAGGATAAAGGCTATTGGTTGGTGGCAAATTCAAGATCGTCGGATGGGCATTTTCCAGAATTAAATGGTCAGTCAGACTTTTGGATCCTCCGACTGGATGATCTGGGAAATATTCGATGGAAAAAGAGGCTTGGGGTTCCGGATGATTTGAGTAATGTGAAAGTCTCTCTGGGAGAAGATGGGAGCCTCGTGACACTACAGCAAAAAATTGGCCTCATCCTGAATGACTTGATGCGGTATGATGATGACGGTATGATTGTAGAGGAGATCAAAGAATTCCCCCTCATCGATGATTACCAAGCTTTTTGGATAAATATGGAATTTATCGAGGGGAAAGGTTATTTTTTCAATTTCATAGACAGTGTAGATCAGAGTTTTATCATACATACGGATGTGGACTATCGGGTAAAGTGGAAATACTATTTCGAAGGGTCGGGTTTCAGATACATTTACCAAGTTGGAGCCACTGGACCGGAGGAGCTTTTGGTCACGGGTATGAAATCAGCAAAGCCGATCCGTACTTCTGAACCAGATGAGGAAATAGATATTTGGGCTGCTAGATTGGATTTGACTACGGGTGTGGCGGATGATTATTTTTCCAATGCAAAGTCTTTATTTTCGATCATGAATCCGGTAGCGTCCGGAACGCAAATTCACATTCGGACGACGAATGTCTTCGATGTCAATCCCGTGATTTCCATCTACAGTATGGCGGGTGACTTCGTCCTGAATAATGCTGAGGTAATGCGTACTGGAGCGCAGGAGCTGTCAGTTTCACATCGGCTTTCACCAGGAGCCTATGTCCTAAGGATTGACATCGGAAATGTCACGGAATCTTATGTCCTGATTGTCCAATAGGCTTCGATTACTATCCTAATATTCGTCGATATATTCTACTTTGTGGAGGAATTTAATCCTGAATTGAATTCTATACTCACATTTTTTCTTTTTAGCACACTTCCCTTTTTCAAATGAGATACATCAATATTTGAAGGGGGAACGGTCCTGATCACAGTTTCTTTATGATCTGGATGGATAGCTATGACTTGGTGGTCCCGAATAATTTGAATTGTTAGTCCCAAAGCTTTCGAGCTTCTGACCGCCTTAGAGGAAGCCATTTCAGCAACTTCAAGAAGTGCTTCTTTCACTTCTGAATCCTCTAAATCTTCTATTTCCTTTTTTTGATCTGTCATCAATACTCTAATATTATGTAAGATTTCAAGAGTCGGAGTCTCATTCCTCTATACGTTATTATACCTCCAAAAGTTTTATATCAGGCTAATTTTGAAGAAAAATCTTCCATCCTTTGACACAGCACCACTAATCTCCTCGTTCTGATTAAAAAGGATTGTTGTATATGAAAAGGATTATCTTCTCTTATCTGGTCTTGACCCTAGCTGCTGCATGTAGTGTGGATACAGAAAAATCACTGGAGCGAAACCTGCTCGGAGCGTGGACATGGGAAAGTTCTGTGGGTGGCTTCACGGGAGAAACCAAAACGCCAGCAAGCACAAATAGCAGCATACGGCTCGAGTTCCGACCATCCTCCCTCGAGACTTGGATAGATGGAAAGCATCAGTCCTCAGATGCGTACAGTATCGTTTCAGAAAGTATTGGCCCACCCACCCATACCGTATTGCCCATGCTGCGGGTAAAAGACAAAATAGACCAGATCATCATCATCACCCAAGAAGATGATCGCCTCGTGTTAAGAGAAAACTGTGATGATTGTTATATCCATTGGTACAAGCGAGCAAAATAACTCTTCATTTTTTTTGGTCTGAGCTCGAAACACAATGGTGATGAAACCCGAATCAAAAAATGCTACTATGATCATGGTGAGTGGTATCGTTTTGATGTTCCATAACGATGTGACCAGAGGTACTCAACATTCAAGAAATGAATAGAGTCATAAAGAAATGATAAATTATTAATAATCCCTCATAAAATTTAAGTCAAAAAATGAATAATAAAAGATTAACAATAATTATTGAAAACGGCTTTAACTCAATGCCACTTATCTACCTTTTACTGATTGTTATTACTATTTTTTCATGTAAATCTTCGCATAAGTTAGATATAGAAAAATACGAATCCATATTGCTACTTGAAAAATTTAAGGACGCCAATTTGGTGATCAGAAAAAAAGCTACACTAGAATCTATAAATAATTTGAAGTCAAGACAAATTTTGAATATTTACATATCATCATCCATTACCAATGATACGTTCGTTGGGCGACTTGCCTATGAATGCCTCAAAAGCAGAGGAATGAAGGACGAATATTTTCAATATTTTGATACGAAAAATAATGTGAATTTTTCTAAGTTTATTGTTAGCTTGAATTCTGTAAATAAGCTAGAACCCGACTTTAAAATTGACACTGATCTAAAACAGTTAGTTTATGAAATTCATGATAGAGATCAACGGCATAGATTTAATGAAGATCATGACAGTATTGTGGCTGGTGATAAAAAAAACAAAATACTATTACTTGAAATATTCGAAAAATATGGGCTTCCTGATGAAAGTATAATTGGCGTAGAATTCAACAAATATGGTATTGTAAGTAACCCTCTGTATGTAGTGATTCTTCACCTTGCACAACAAGGAGATCAAGAAATTCTCAAAAAAATTCTCGAATTGAAATTGCACAACCAAGTGGACGAATACTTCTTCTCAAGAATGTATTCTTATGGCAACACCTTTAATGTTCCAGGCTATTCTGGATTTATATATTGCGGAAATTCTGATCCACTGATGGAATTCGAAGGTATAATAAAAAGTTTTAAATGCGATTCTTTATCGATGGCGGATGTAGATAAGATTCGCTCACAATTCCAAATGGATAAGCTTGATCTAATGCTAAAAAAACTAGTCTTTCGACATAAATATGGTTTTCTTTTTTATGAACCATACACATATTTGTCTAAGATAATTACGGATGACCATAAAACATTAGAATATTACAGAGAGAATTTAATTCCAATACATTAAGATACTTTGTCACAATGTATGGAAAGTCTCGTACTTTTAAATGGGTCAAAATGTAAAAATCTGGCCTATGGCCTGCCGCCCAGCTCAAAAACCACAAGAACTGCGTAATTCTGCCAAAAATAGTGTAAAGCTATTGGAAAGGATGTAAGTTACTATTATACCAAGCAGTTTTGATGAATAAGATTCGATGATATATAGCGTTATCTATAAAAGGTGAAATCCCAAAGAGATTCCAAGGCCTTTATTTAGTATTTCCCATTCAACTAATCCGCACCTCCCAGCAAGAAGCGTCCATTCCCCCCAAAAGCACTACCTTTGCGGTCGTTTATTTCAATTGTGGTCATGTATACATCATTCAGGGGACGTATTTCGTTTGTTAGTAAACCGAATGTTATGCCTCGAAATAGTTTTTTATCTGTGTGGTTGCTGATATTGATTTGGATCGGCTCGAGCTTGTCCATTTCAGCGCAGATCGTCATCCCATTCACAGAGCCGCTCACCGTTAAGTTGGTTCAGGATATCCCCACTGTGGGTCTGAAGGGTGATCCGTTTACCCTCACGCGGGTACGCAGCGTACAGAACACAGAACAATCACTTCGCTACCTGGATGGAACCAATGGCAAAGGGGCGACTGTACAGATACCCTTGACGGAACTGAAAAAACTGAGGTTCGATAATCCGTGTAGTGCCAATCAAATCTGGGAGATCGAAGCGCTCCAAAGCAATATGTACGAAAACATCCTCAAAAAAGGCTATCAGTACAAAGACCGCATCAGCATCCACGAAGAAGCCAAGCTGTGGATCCAAAGACTAGAGGAAGAAAATCGAATCTATGAAGACCCATTTGTGGAGGAATACCTCTACAGCCTGCTTTTCAAAATCCTTCCTAAACAACTAAAGGATCTTCGGCCGGGTCAGTCCCAAATCCTCCTGACGCGGGAAGTGACGCCACAGTGCTATCTGCTGCCAGATGGTACCATCATACTATCCGTAGGCCTACTTTCTATGCTCGAATCTGAGGCCGAACTCTTCGCGGTACTGAGCCATGAGATGGCGCATTTCGTGCTAGATCACCCCAATATCACACTCCAAAAAAACATCAGTCGAAAAAAAAGGGAAGAATTCTGGGCGGGATTCGCCACGGCACTGGCAGCGGGAGCCGAAGCCTACCTTTCTATCAAGCACAATACGGTCGTGTCACCAGCGCTGTCCTATCCACTCGCCCAGCTGACAGCCGAAAAATCGCTCCAAATCATCGACCGATTTGCACTAAAACACGATCTAAATGTAGAACTCGAAGCTGATAAAATGGCAGCGTTGCTCTGTAGCTATTATGGCTATCCCAAAGAAAGCATCGGCGCATACTATGCTCGGCTTCAGAAATACAACGACGCCATCAAAAACCCGTACACCACCGACGATTTTGGTATGATCCCTGAGATTCGAAGACGTATGGTTACAGCTGGATGGGGTCACCACCTCGAACTACCCAAAGACTCCGATTTTTTGAAAAAAATGGCATCCATCACCTCCTATGTCGGCTACGTGGAGGCATTCGTCTTTAAGCGATTCGAACTAGCGAGTTATCTGGCACAGCGAAACGTCGACATCGGGATGGGCTTAGAACCCGATTACCTCACCCTCGGGGTAGCTACCCGGAGACTCAAGAGCACCAAAGACGGTCTGCAGGAATCGGTCAGATTGCTCTCCAGAGCCAAAAATCTAAAGGTCAATCCCATCAACCAGGTTCATAAAGAATTAGCCCTCAGTTATGTTAGCCTAGGTGATTATCCTTCGGCCATCTCTGAACTCCAATTTTTTGTGGACAATATTCTGACCATGGCCTATACGGATGGCGATCCACTCCACGAAGAACTCCAATGGGCTCGCGGCATGATACACCGATTGAGAAGGGGCTAAAACCCCAAGTGACCATTTCCAATAAAAGCAAAGACCTTGAGCATACTGAAAAAATCCATCGCCGGAGTCAAATGGACCGCCCTGAGCTACGGGATCGGATCTGTCAGTGAGCTCGTCTTTGGGATCGTGCTGGCGCGGATCCTGAGTCCAGCAGATTTTGGATCGATGGCTGTGCTCGGAGTCATCATACTTTTCGCCACCAGCATCGTCAATAGTGGATTCAATCAGTCCCTGATTCGAGATCCGGAGGTCACAGATCGGGATTATGCCACCATCTTTGGGTTTAATCTGGGGATGAGTTTGGTCTTATTCTTGGTTATGATCCTGGGCAGTGGCTGGATTGCTGCCTTTTACGAAAGGGCGGATCTCGGTCCATACCTGATGGTGCTGGCTTCGGTACTCATCATTCAGGCACTGGGGTTTACGCCCTATGTGCAGCTCACCCGTCAGTTGGATTTCAAGCGGCTCACGCAGATCAACATTTCCGCTACCCTCATCAGTGGGCTGCTCGCCGTCAGTGGGGCATTTCTAGGATTTGGTCTCTGGGCGCTGATCATCAAGGTATTGACTAAAGAGGCTCTGAACACCGCACAATATTATTGGGCTATTCCCAAGCGGCCAGGATTGGGCTTTTCGAAGGAGTTGTTCAAAAAACATGCGGGCTTTGGTGGCTTTTTCCTGTTGAGCAGCTTTGTGAATCAGATTTATGCCAATATTCTGACCATGATCCTAGGGAAATATTTTGACCTGAAGACCTTGGGATTTTACAATCGGAGTGAGATGGTGCGTAATTTGTTTTCTCAAAATATCCTCGGTGTGGTCACGAATGTCTCCTACCCGGCACTCGCCCAGGTACAAACCGACATCCACAAACTCAGATCGGGATATCTTCTGCTCCAAAGCCAAAGTTTTTACCTCGTCACCATCGCCATGTCTGTGCTGTTTGTGACGGCCGATCCCGTGGTGCGAATTCTTCTTGGTCCCCAATGGCTAGAGAGTATTCCCATCCTCCAGATCCTTTGTTTTCAGGGAATGCTCCAACCCCTGACGAGTATCAACATGAATGTATTCAACATCGTGGGGAAGCCCAAAGTCTATTTCTATTTCCAGTTGGGCATGTGTCTGATCTTGATTCCGGTCGTTTTGTGGAGTATCCCTCATGGCTTGACCATGGGACTTGTGGCCATTCTTGGTGTCAATTTTTTGGGCATGCTGTGTAGTTTTGGGTTGATTCATTCCTTATTGGGTATCACGATTCGAGACTTTTCGGAAGGGTACGGATTGACTGTCCTGCTGGGCGTTTTGATCGGACTACAGATCTTTATGCCGGCGATGGGGCAGCCCGTGGCCGAACTATTCATCAAGGGCCTCTGTTCTTTATCACTGATCCTGCTATTTGGTCATGTGCTGCGGCATAAGGCCTATCAAAATACGCTCCAATTTATCAATCAAAAAAAATAATCATTTTGACAAAAAATTCAAGAATCCTCCACTTCGTCCAAGATGAAAAATTTACCGACGTCGCTATTGAATTATTTGAGTCCGCCTTTCCAAAGCAGAACAGATACCTCGTAGGAAAATCTATCCTCAATCCCCAAATGGCGTATGTAAAATCCGAGGTGTCTCTTCATTATCTGCACCGATTTAGTGCTGGCTATCTGGCAAGGATAGCAGAGGATGCCGACGTAGTTTTTTTTCATGGACTTGGCCCCTTACATGCCGCGATATTTGAAAAAATGCGAAGGAAAGATCACGCCGTCTGCCTATTTTATGGTGGTGAGATTTATAATAATCCGAAGGTCTATCCACACCCTATCCTTGGACCGAAGACTGCACAGCTCGGAGAAAATGAGCCACAGGCGGAGCCACAAACCTGGTTTCGAAAATTGCTCTACGGCGATCTTTTCGTCGTGAAAGATGAAGCCAAACTTTTCTTAGAATTGCAGCATTTCGCCTGCTTATTTCGAGAAGAGATGGTCCAGCTCCAGGATCTAGGTGTCTTATCAAAAAACTGTATGCACTTCTCCTTTGCATTTGGTCATCTGGACCAATTGCCACCCATTCGTATAGAAGAAAGTGATCCAAAAAATTACGTCCTCCTCGGTAATAGTGCATCCAATACGAACAACCACTTGGAGGTCTTCGATCAGCTTTCGCATCTGCCATCCGATCTTACCATACTAGTACCTTTGAGTTATGGCGATAAGCAATATCGGGATCAGATCATAGCAGAGGGAAAATCTATCTTCGGTCCGCAGTTTGAGCCAATGGTTGATTTCAAAGATTTTGAGACCTACCAATCCCTTTTGGAGCAGTGCAGGGTTGCTATTTTCAATCACTACAGGCAGCAGGCTTTGGGCAATATCTTAAGTTTACTGTGGTTGGGAGCCAAAGTGTATCTCTCTTCAAAAAATCCACTCACCAGGGCATTGCAGATGGCTGGATTTCGGATTTTTATCATAGAGCATGATCTGGCGGATGAAAGATTTGAGCCGCTCTCAGTTGCTGCCATCCAAAAAAACAGGTCCCTCCTCCAGCAGATATTCTCTCTGGAGCAAATCGTGGAGGGCATCCGCAATTCTTTGGCGGCTATTTTGGGGGAGGAGAAATTGTAGAGAAAGTGCCAAGCCTGGATAGGATTTGTAAAAATTCAATCCAAGATGTGAAAAAATCACTAAATTTGTATCAAAATTGGTAAATTTATGTTGATTCGGTTTACAATTGAGAATTTTTCCTCATTTAGGGAGAAGCAGGTTTTCTCAATGATTCCTGGAAAGGGTTCTCTGAAATCACATCATAAGTCCACCGCTATAAAGGGGATTTCAGCACTTAAGCTGGGATTGATTTTTGGTGCGAATGCTTCCGGAAAGTCGAATCTGATCAAAGCCATTGATTTTGGTAGAATGACTGTCCTGAAAGGTACACCGCCAGAGCAGCCAATCACAACCAATTATTTTAAACTTGATAGAGCATGTGAAACACGCCCTACCTACATAGAATATGAAATCCAACATCGGGGCAAAAACTACGCATACGGATTCATTTTCAATTCTCGGGAAATCATAGATGAGTGGCTCTACGAACTTCATACATCGGGGGAGCTGAAGATATTCGAACGAAAAAATACCACTTCATTCGACCTAGATTTTCTGTTTAGAAAAAATAAATCTTCCGGAGAAAAGCAGTTTCTGGAATTCATAGCAAAAAGTACATCTAGGAATCAATTGCTGCTCACCCAAATCAGGAACACCAATGTAACAGATAATGTATCGGATATTTCAGATATCCTGAATGTCATTGATTGGTTTCAGAATGCCCTTACGGTCATATATCCTGGCACTAAAAACATCGGTAAAAAATTTGAATTACACAAAAATACCGATCTCCAACAAGTTTTTCATGAGATGTTGGATTATTTTGACACGGGCATTGATGGTATAGAATTCAAGGAAATTGACTTTGAAAAAATCGATGTTCCAGTGGATGTAAAAATGGATATCAAACATGATTTACTTAGTGAAAAATCTGAAAAGACAAGCGCCTTTTTATCCAATCCAGATGATGATAAGTACTACGTAATCACAAAAATCAATAATACAACCTTAGAAGCAAAACTACTTAAAACAAAGCATATGGTAATTGGTGGTGGGTACGAATTATTTGATTTAAAAGATGAGTCTGATGGTACCCGTCGGATCATGGATCTGATCCCATTGGTGGTCGATTTTTTTGGCGGCGGCAATGTCTTTGTTGTAGATGAAATAGAGCGTAGTTTGCATCCAAATTTAGTTCGGGATTTTTTTGAATTTATTTTGGATAAATGCGAAAACATCAACAGCCAATTGATCGCAAGCAGTCATGAAGCTACGCTACTGAACCAAAAACTTTTGAGAAAAGACGAAATCTGGTTTGCAGTAAAAGACCGCGAAGGTGCTACCAATCTTCATTCTCTTGAAGATTACAAAGTCAGATTTGATAAGGAAATCATGAAGGATTATCTGATCGGGCGTTATCGTGCAGTCCCGAAGTTTGGCAATAGGGAGCGGCTAAGCATTTTGCCTGAAAAACTGTAAGCTATGCCAAGAGAACCCATTCCCCTCATCCGAAAAGGAGGTTTTCTAGAAGCCGAAAAAATGTTCGTCTTGTCATACGAAGGTACAGAGACGGAGAAAAAGTATTTCGAAGATTTCAGAAGGTCTGACTTATTCAATGATGGCGGACTCATCGAGACAATCTCTCTGAAAAGGCCTCACAACCACGGGTCTCATCCGATCAGTGTAAAAAAGCTTCTGCAAGAAGCTAAGAGAGATTATCGTTTTGGGGATACAGACGGATTTTGGTTGATTATAGACCGTGACCAATGGGAGCAGATACATCACTACGACTTTGATAAATTGGTCATGGATTGTAAAATGGAAAAGAATTTTTTTCTAGCCATGAGTAATCCTTGTTTCGAGGTCTGGCTACTTTTACATTTGGTAGATATCCATGCGCTCCCCGAAGACGAAAAGCAAAAGATATTTGTCAACGAAAAAATCAACAAGAGAAAAAACTACATCGATGTATTGTTGGGTGAATATATCGGAAGAGGGTACAATAAAAGAGCAAACCCCGACATTTTCTTACCACAAACCAAGGTTGCGATTACCCGGGCAATCATGATGGATGACGGTCTGCAAGACTACCCCAAATATTTGGGATCCCACGTCTATAAACTTATTCAAAAATTGATGAAATCCTCAGTTTCGAAGCCACCAAAGGACGTGTAATCAATAATAAATTCAAGTAATATAACCCATTAATAGTCCAGCGAATACATTTATGAGTAAAATTATCGGGTTTCTACAGATCTTATTTTGAGACTAATTTGACACATTCGTTTTCTGCTTTCACTTCAAATTTGATTTATACTCCTAGTGATCCCCATACTTTGAAAACAAAACACACTGCTGTGCTATGAAAGCATCCTGAAATTTGAGACGGCTTTCTGATCGGGTGGACTTCCTCCTTCCTTCTCCCTAACTTGTCATAGTTTTGTATCTTCGCGGATGATATATCAATGCTGCGATAAGTCAGAACTATGAAAATTTTACTGGTGTCTGTATCTTTCTACCCCATGGTCACCCCGAGGTCTTTTCGGACCACGGAGCTCGTGAAGGAGCTTTGTCGGCAGGGGCATGAGGTGAGCTTGGTCACAGACTACCATCCCGCTCAGCACGATGCTTTGGCGCAGGAATACAGCTTTAAGATTATCGACCTGGGCGGACGCTCTTGGCCGAGTGTACCGCCGAGCGATCATCCGCTTTGGCATATGCCCAGTCGGATCGCCCGTCGGGTATTGAGTTTGTTTTTCGAGTATCCCGATATGGAGATTGCCCATCGCGTACGAAATCAGCTAAAAAAACTTTCGGGCTTCGATCTGATGATCTCCATAGCTGTACCGCATATGGTTCATTTCGGGGTGGCATTGGCTCGATCTAAGCAGCACCCCATCGCAAAGACTTGGGTAGCAGACAATGGCGATCCCTACACAGGTGCCAATCTGGATTCCTTCCGAAAACCCTTCTATTTCAAATATGTGGAGCGGTATTTTTTTGGGAAATGCGATTTTATGACGGTGCCCATCGAAGATGCCAAGGCAGGTTATGAGCCAAGGTTTCATTCCAAAATTCGGGTAATTCCACAAGGCTTCGACCTCAAGCCTTTTGCCCATCTGCCCACGAAGTATATGGGAAAGTCCGCAGCTCCAAGATTTGCGTTTGCTGGCTCCTTTATCCAGAATGGACGGGATCCCCGGAAAATGCTGGAATACCTACTCTCCTTGGAGCAGGACTATCACTTCAGCATCTATACCCGCAATCCTGAGCTTGCAGCTTGGGCGGTGGCGCCTTCCCTAGGACGTATTTCTGTTCATCCATTTATCCCTCGGGATCAACTGTTGGAGCAACTGGCAGAGATGGATTTTCTGGTCAATATTCAGAATGAGTCCGCCCTCATGTCGCCCAGCAAACTGATCGACTATGCCCTCACGGGTAGGCCTGTGTTGAGCCTGAGTGGGCAGTCGGCTGATTTTTCGGCATTGGATCGTTTTATGGCGGGCGACTATCGCGAAGACGCTGGCCTCAAAAATGTGGCGGACTATGACATTGCCCATATTGTAAGACAATTTATCCGACTTCACCATGGCTAATACCGCACACATCGGCTCGCCCAAGTCCATGCAGGCGCTGCTTCTCTTTTTGGTGTGGCCGGTGCTGGGATTGGCGTATGCGCTGTGGAGCAGGCTAGAGATATCGAGGCTTTTGGTATGGCTGTTTTGCGGATTTTACGGACTGACCTTTGTGCTGGTGGATGATAGCATGGATGCGGATCGCTATCGGGATGCCTTACAGGTGTGGCACATGCGGTCTGATGTACATATTTTTCAATTCATCGGATTCCTGCTCCAAGGACGGTTTGGATATACAGATTTTGTGATGCCCATGACTACTTATTTGGTCTCACGGGTCACAGAACAGTACGCCGTTTTATTCGCATGTTTTGGACTGATCTTTGGATGGTTTTATGCGCAGAATTTGAGTTTTTTCCTACGTCAGTATGAAGGAAAACGGCGATTTTGGTTTACCGTCCTGATGATTAATCTGGCGGTCGTCATTGGGTTTTGGGAGATCAATGGATTTCGGTTTTGGACCGCGAGTCAGATTTTTATTTATGGGATCTTACAGCACATATCTGGTCATCGGAAGAAGGCTTGGATCTTCGTACTTTTGGCCGTGGGATGCCATGTAAGTTTTGGTACGGTCGCTTTGATCTTTGGACTATATCGGCTGATCGGGACCCGATTTTGGTTGCTGCTGCCGCTTTTTGGCTTGGCTATATTTTCGAGTGTAAGCATTGATCCGACGAATTTAATTGGCTTGGTAGAATATCTTCCTGCCAATCTCCAAACGAAATTTTTTTCCTACACCTATGAAGGCTACGAAGAATTGATCCAGGCACAATCCGCCCAGCTCGTCTGGTACATCAAATACTTCCGTCCCGCATTTGCCTATTTGATGATGGCTTTGGTGGCTGCGTATGTCTACCGACATTTTTCGAAGATAAAAGAAGACTCACAGCTCTGGTCTTACCTCAATTTCCTCTTGTACCTGGGCGCTTTTGCTGCAGTAGCCATGGTATTCCCATCAGGCGGACGCTTCTTTGTGGTATTCTCGTGGTTGCTCTGTGGATTTGCCATCATGTGTATGCTTCGGTTTCCCTTGAGACCGCTGCAGCAGGCGATTCTTGGATTGGGCATCCCTGTCTTTTTACTGCATCTGGTGGTGTCTATCCGACTGGGTGCTGCGACAATCAATGCCTTCATATTCGTATTGAATCCGCTGATCGCCTGGTATTTTGATCACCAACTTCCCCTCAAAACCATCCTTGGATTTTAGCTATGATCAGAGATGCACTCAAATATATACTCCAGTGGCCCGAGCCCAAACTCAGCCGTCCTGTGGTGGTCTTCCTCTCGGATGATTGGGGCAGTGTGCGGGTATCAGACCTGGGTGTGCAAGACCTACTCCGAAAATGGACACCGGGGGCAGCATTGAGCAGATTTGATCAGTATGACCATTTCGAGCGGCCACAGGATTTGGAGGGACTTTTTGAGGTTTGCAGCCAGCACTTGGACTCAGAAGGAAAAGCCTTCCAATTCACACCACTTTGCTTGGTTGCCAATCCAGATTTTGACGCCATCCGCAACTCAGATTTCAGAAGCTATCACAACGAATCCTCAGCTACAACTGCACAGCGACTTGGGTACAGCACTTGGTCCAAAATCCAAATGCAAGGAATTCAGTCTGGTGTGTGGAGTCCGGCCTTACACGGGCGGGAGCACGTACACGTAGGTAGGTTGATGCAGCTATTGGAACAGGGACACCCCATCACGCGAGCGGGATTTGATGCGGGATATTTTTTCATTCCGGCTCACTTATTGCCGGATCCATTGCGTCCATTGGATGCTGCTTTTGATCTGGCTGTTGGAGAATCGGTGGAAAGCTTAGAGAGAATTTTCGCAGAAGCTGTGACTTCTTTTGAGCAAATATTCGGTCAGAAACCAGCTCTCTTCACGGCACCGTCCATGCTGCATCCACCGAAGGTGCATGATTGGGCTGACCGTCATGGCATCAGCTGGGTCGATAAGCCGCTGGTAGGCAAACTCCCTGATGTTTATGGAAAAGCCTCTTGGAGCTACCACCACACTGGAAAAAAGCTGAAGGGACAGACCCGAGCACTGGTGCGAAATGCCGTATTCGAACCCAATTTGGACACCCATGCCGCTGACCTTTGTCTCGCACAGCTAGACCAAATCTTCCGTCAAAAAAGGGTCGCCATCATCAGTAATCACCGTGCGGCATTCGTAGGTGGTATCGACGAAAAAAACAGAACCCATGGTCTCAAATCGCTGCACGAACTTCTCACAGGCATCAAAAAACGCTGGCCGGATGTAGTTTTTTCAGATGCCGCCCATTTATCCACCAATCTCTCCGAATATGGGAATGCTTAGGTCTATAAAATCTACCTTGGGCCACCACTGGATCAATGCCCGTGGATGGCGGAGCCCTCATCCCATTCTCGTGATCGAGTCCGACGACTGGGGTGCAACCCGCATGCCTGATGAAAAAACAGCCCAAGCCTGGCAAAAAACATACCCCAAGGCCAGCCAAAACCCCTTCAACCGATGGGACGGTCTAGAAAGGGCAGCAGATCTTGAGCGACTGGCCGAGCTCTGCCAATCTTTTCAGGATGCAGATGGAAAAAATCTGGTCGTCACCTGCAATATGATCATGGCCAATCCTGACTTCGAAGCCATGCGCCAAGTGGGATTTACGCAGTTTGCGTCGGAGCGTTTTTTCGAATCGTATCAAAAATATGGCGAGGAAAATATGCCCTCCAAATGGAAAGATGCGATGGGCCAAGGCCTACTGCTACCACAGTTTCACGGGTGGGTACACCTCCAATATTTCAGCTGGATAGACCATCTTCAAAAGGGCGATCCCGAATGTACCACGGCTGCGGAAATGGGCCACTGTGCCGTCAGTGATTCGAAGCTGTGGAGTGCATATGATGCACAGAACGAAGCCCAAAAAGTACAGATTCACGAAAGTATCCGTCGGGGATTGCGGGAATTCGAGCAGGCCTTCGGATATCGATCTCGGACCAGTGTGGCACCACGATTTATCTGGGATCAAGACATCGAGCAGCTCCTGGCGCAAGAGGGTGTAGAGGGCAATCAGACGGTCTGGAAATCTACTTATCCCGCAGCAACGCAGTCTCGCTATTTCACCGGAAAAAAGAATCAGTACGGACAGCACTATCTGACCCGCAATGTAAATTTCGAACCAAGTACCAAACCCGATTTTGACTGGGTGGACCATGCCCTTCGGCAGATCTCCGTGGCCTGGACATGGGGACGTCCCGCCATTATCAATAGCCATCGGATCAATTACAGCAGTCGGATTTCCAGCAATCCTGCCGATCAGAATCTATCTTTGCTCCGCGAGCTTATCCGACAGATTCAGAAAAAATGGCCCAGCGTCCGATTTATGGACAGTGCCGCTCTTCTTCAACAAATCAAAAGTAGCTAAGCGCCGATGTGTGGATTTGCAGGATTTATAGATTTTGATGGTAAGTTGGACAAGGCCGACCTTCAGCGCATGACGGATCGGCTCAGGCACCGCGGTCCAGATGGTCAGGGCCTCTATTTATCTCAACAGCACGGGTATCAGATCGGACTAGGGCACCGAAGACTGGCCATCCTGGATACGAGTGAAGCAGGAAGTCAGCCGATGCATTTCGAACACCTCAGCCTCATTTGGAATGGCGAAATCTATAACTTTCAGGAAATCCAGGCCGAATTGATCCAGGCCGGATACCAGTTTCAAAGTAGATCCGACTCAGAGGTGATCCTGAAGGCTTTTCACCAATGGGGCATTGACTGCGTGGAGCGCTTCATCGGGATGTTTGCCATCGTGCTGTGGGATCAGCAGCGGCATCAGCTTTGGATGATTCGGGATCGATTGGGCGTCAAGCCATTTTATTGGTCGCAGCGGGATGGTGTGATGGCCTTTGCCTCCGAACTTCGATCTATCCTGACACTTCCATTGGAGCGGCCAGCCATCGATCAGACTGCCATTGCCCAGTTTTTAGCACTCGGTTTCATCGGCCAGCCACGCAGCATTTACGAAGGCATCCATAAATTAGAGACGGGGAGCTGGTTGATGGTGGATCTGCTTTCCAAAAAAATAACGCAGCAAAAATATTGGAGCCTCGAAGCTCAGTTTCAAAAGCCAAAATCTACGCTCCGCTATGAGGAGAGCATTGAACAGTTGGACGCCTTGGTACGCTCCAGTTGCCAATACCGAAGCATCAGCGATGTACCGCTCGGTCTATTCCTCAGTGGCGGCTATGACAGCAGCACCGTCACCGCCATCACGCAGCGGGTCACCAATCAGCAGATGAAGACCTTCACCATCGGATTTCCGGATGGGGTGAATGAGGCTCCGAGGGCCGCTGCCTTGGCTCGGTATCTGGAGACCGACCATCACAGCTTCGACTGCAGCATCGAGGATGCCAAAGCCATCGTACCGACCATCTACGAATATTACGACGAGCCACATTCGGATATCTCCTGCATACCTTCTATGCTGCTCAGCAGACTTACACGCCAACAAGTGACGGTGGCCATGAGTGCGGACGGTGGCGATGAATTATTCGGTGGCTACTCCGGCTATCAAAATATGGACGCCCTGCTCAGTCGACTACAGCCCTGGCCTACATGGCTCCAAATAATAGGTGGTTTCGGACTTCAGACCATCCGTGGGCTACTCTCTACCCGACATGCCTACCGGGCGGAAGCCTTGGCAGCGGTGCTCTCAGCTGAATCCAGTCAAAAGGCAGCCCTCTACGCCAGCTACAAAAGCCAAATGCCGCCTGCCCTCATCCGATCACTACTTCCCAAATTGGCACTTTGGAAAGCGTACCAAATGCCGTCACCTTCCGATCTGAGCGAACCGAGAGACGCCCTCAGCATCTGGGACTTCACGCATCCGCTACCTGACCAACTCCTTGTAAAAATGGATCGTGCTTCGATGGCATACGGACTCGAGGTACGAGAACCCCTCCTAGATCATCGACTGGTGGCATTCGCAGCTGAACTCCCTTTTTCCTACAAGGTGGATGCCCATCAAGGCAAAAAGATATGGAAAGACCTGGCCCACCGATACATCCCCCAGCCCCTGCTCGATCAGCCGAAGACGGGCTTCGATCTTCCCCTTTTCAAATGGCTACGTGGAGATCTATCCTATCTCATGGATCAATACCTGAGTCCAGAATCTATACGGCAGGCGGGTATCTTTCACGGGCCCAGCGTGCAGCGCCTCCGCCAGGATTTTGAAGCGGGCCGACTCGCCTATCCCAACCTACTTTGGCGGGTGCTCAGCATCCAGATGTGGTGGGCGAAGAGCATAGGTGATTAGTCCTGAACAAGGTAAAATTCCAGGCAAAAACGATCATGTAGATCTATGGTCTAACTGCTTAGATATGGGTGTGTAATTCAGATTAAAGTTAAAAAAAATCTTCATATTATCCCGCCGACTTATTTCTAATATCGAACCCGCCAATATGGGTATTCCTTTTTCTTAATCTTTGATTCAACATACTTGGCGTACACTTCGTGAAAATCAGTGGGAGTCACCGTCTTTCCTTTGATTTTTTTGGGAAAAATATCTGTGGGAGTGGGGACATCCAGTATGACTTTTTGGGCCGTGACCACCACATCATTTTCATTAAAAACCAATTCCAAAATCAAGCCTGGTAATCCCCCGAATCCTTCCGGACCAGCTTGGGAGGCTATAGCTGAGGTAAACCAAGCTTGCACTGGCACTTTTCTCATGGGATCGTAGGTTTCGGCCTTCATACAGATATAGCCGGCTACTTCCTTGATTTCATTGAGAATCTTCCATTTATACTTTACACTTTCGCCCTCAATGACAAAATCTTGCGAATTGAACGTAACCAAATCCTTGCTCGTTTTTTCTTCCAGATTGCGGCTCAGGGTGAAGTTGTCTTTCCGGTAAGCATACGTAGAAGGTTTCTCTTCTGGCTTCTCCCTGTAGCTGGATCCCTGCTGATCGAAATACAGTTGATACGTAGTAAACCACTCTTCACTTCTATTCCCCCAAGTGTATCGCTCTCGTTCTATTCGATCTTTGGTAAAATACGGAAGTTTTGACATGATATTGACATCATATTCGATCCGCTTATATTCGACCAAATTGCTTGTCTCCTGGGCGTGAACCAACAAGCTAGTCGTGAGAAGAAAACAGATGGTGACAAAATATTTGATTTGCATGGCTGAAAAATTTGAGTTTAATAAAATTCGTCGACGGATCGATTTATTCCACGGAAATTATAAGAAAAACTAAGCATCACATACCGTGCCAAGGAAGTCGTGATAGATTCTGATACTGAAATCATGGAGGCAGATTGATTGATCTGACGGTTATTGTCGAATGCATCATAGAGGGACAATCTGATTTCACCTTTATTATCCTTCAGCACTTGTTTGGATATGGACAAATTGAAAATGGGTACCTCTAGATTTCCTCCAAATCGATCATTCCGAAACATGGAATACTCAAATTCTCCGCTGACCATAAATCCTCGACCCGCTTTGTAGTTCAGTCTCGTATTGACATCGGTCTTCGTAATATTTTGATTTTGACTAGAATTGATATCAAAAATGGTTTTAGTAAATCCATAGTCCACATTGGTCATCAAACCGAATTTTTCACTTGGTGTAAAATCTAGACTTACACCAAAACCCGTATTTCGGGATACGGTATTATTGACTACGTCATTAACCAGGGTAAAGTCTTGGTTGCGGCTGAAGTCCACATTGTACGAAGTACTTAGTATGCCTTCCACAATGGGTAGGTTTACATACATCCAGCTCGAAAATCTGCTGCCACCGTCAAAATTAATAGGCTGCACGGTCGTAACCAGGTTTTGGTCCACCGTTTGTTTTTGGATAATTCGGGTGTCGTAGTCCGTAAATGATCCATTGATATTAAAACTAATGCCTGATACGGGCCAAGTCTTGCGAAAACTGGCACTGAATCGATTGCCTACTTCTGGTAGCAACTCTTGATTACCTACTTCGATGAATAAGGGGTTGAGGTTATTGACAAGTGGGAGCAGTGAATTAATGCTCGGCTCATTCAATACTCGAATATATGCCGTAGAGAACCGCGTAGTCCGATTGATTTGATAGCTGATGTCTGCGGAAGAAAGCCATGAAGAAAAATTTTGATCGATGCTGCCGACTAGATCTGAACCCTCCACACCTCGATAATCTCCCCTTAAATTGATCTGCTGCCGCCCATAGCCAGCAGAAATATTGAGCGCCTCCACATTGTAGGTTAGCGTGGATCCAATCCGCTGACCGAACAATGCATTGTCATAACTTCGACTCAGACTAAGATTGGTGGTCCGATTTCCATTTTCTACGTCCGTAGCCAGAAAAAGTCCCTCTTGATTCCAGGCATTTAAATTGTAGAATACATTCAAAGAAAAATTTTTACTCAATGGCTCATTGTACATCGCATTGACTTTCTGCTGTCGTTTTTGAGCGTCTGAGAGGATATTTTGCCGCAGCGCAAAGACTGAGTCAACAGCCCCAGAGGCATCGAAAAATGAAAGATCCGCATTGTTGATCGTAGAATTTACTATATCAGAGGAAATCATGGTGCCGTTGAGCCTAAAAACTCGACCGGATTTTTTAAATTCCTTTTTGAATACGAGGGTTGCCCTCAAGGATTCGCCATCTAGCGTGGTAGAATTATCATTGAGGTTTTCGGAAATGGGTATTTCATCATTTCTTTTTACGTTCTCCATACGATTGATCAAATTGGTCCGATTGAGGGAGGTATAGCTGGCATTGAGCTGTATACTCGTCAAGCTATCAATCTTTCGTTCGTAGTCTACATCAAATTTGTGTGAATCCGACTGATCATCAAAAGCAGTATTCCCTTGGCTTAGGCTGGTTTGATCCGGAAGAAAGGTTCGCATGGAAGTCAGTCGGTCGCGGGTATTTCCGCTTTTATCAAAAATGTAAGTACCCTTCAATCTATTTTTTTGATGGTCATAATTATAATTGACCCCAGTTGCGATTTTTGAAGGAAAACCACCTTGATTTCGGCTAAAGAAATTACTTCCGATCCCACCTTCTAAATCATTACCACCACCAAAGGTAAATATCATCCCATCACTGGTCCTAAAACCGTAATCTAAAAATGAAAAATTCCAAGATGCAGATCCAAAAAAGTCTTCGTAATCATTCCAGTTCAGACCGTTTCGACCCGTATTATTTCCTACGCCGATGATGCTAACCTGCTGTTTTGGGTCGAATCGATTATAATTTCCCTTCAGCTCTTTGGTATCTTCACTACCAAGGCCAGCGGTCACTTTCCCAAAGCCACCTTTTTTGAAGTCTTCTTTGAGTGCCACGTTCATTTCCTTCTCCTCCGCGCTAGATTTATCCCCCATTGCCCTTTGATCCTCTGTCTTCCGATCAAAAACCTGAATTTTGGAAATGGCCTCTGCTGGCAGTGTTTTAATAGCAATCTTCGGATCCTCGGAGAAGAAGGTTTTTCCATCCACGGTCAGTTTGGTCACATTGAGCCCTTCAGATTTTAGATTACCGCTCATATCTACCTGTACACCCGGAAGCCTCCGCAACAGATCCTCGAGGGAGGACCCTTCTGGAACTTTAAACTGACTTGCATCATACTCGATGGTATCACCCCGAATGCTCATCGGTGCCTTGGCAGCTTTGATGACCACCTCCATGATGCGAGCGTCGATTTCGGTCATTTTTAGCTGCCCGAGATCTACGCTTCCCCGATCCTGCTCTAAAGCTATGGTGAGTGGAATATACCCCACATAAGAAGCTTTCAGAAGGTAAAAACCAGGGTCCACACCACGAAAGGTAAAACCACCATCATTTCCTGAATATATAAAATCCACCAAGCTAGAATCCTTCTCAAGTAGCATCACAGATGCACCAATCAGCGGCTGGCCTAAAGTATCCACCACCGTACCACGCACATTAAGCCGCTGCCCAAAAACAGCCACCGCCCCAATAAGAAAAGAAATAGTCAGCAAAAATCTCATTGCAAAAAATTTTAATATTCACTAAAAATTAAACATACAAATGGTTCTATCCAGTGAAACAAACGGCCGACCTCAAGCAAATGGCAGAAGATTGGACCCGAAGTGTCAATAGAACTTTAATATGGGTGTAGAAAGTATGTAAGAGGTAACCTCCCCAAACCATTAATCGGTATTATATCTTGGCAGCGAAGAATTTACAATTTTCGAATTTCCTTCCAACTCGCCAGAAAAGCCCCCAAAGCTAAAACTAAAATATAGATTGGCAGATCAGATCCAAATATTTCAAAAGACCAAACATCCCAAAAAGTAGAAAAAGCAAAAGCAAGTAGAATAAAACCAATTACTTGAACATGTACATTTCTCCTATCTTCAATAGTTTGATCCTCGCCATCTAAAAGAATCTTATTGGACGTTCGTAGCAAATTAAATCGCAGCCAGAATACTTTAGAACCATTTTCAGGTAGTTCAAACTCTTTTTCCTTCTCATTACTGTACAAGACCCCAATTTTTTCTTTTCGTAACATCAAGGTTAGATCTCCGTAATCGAATTTCAGATTTCTTTTAATGGTTAATTTCATATCTCGATAGTTATTTATCGTTTACTCCCCTTCTATCCTTCATTCGCCATAACTCAGAAAGGCAGGCCGCTACTATTACTGTCTTTATTACAATCAACCAATATAAGGGCATTTGAATTCCTAAAAATTCACCTCTATCAGCAACCATTCCCCCGCCTACAAGCAACCCTAAAAAGTGAGATACGTCCCAAGCATTTACTAGCACAAGTACCCACAGAAGCAACTTGTAGCCTATTTGGAAAAGGTTCTTAAACATCTAATTTGATTTAAAAGATAGCTTATCAACTATTTTTAATGGTAACCTTTATCTCGAGGCGTAAGCTTGAGGTATAGCTTCAATCCAATTATTTCTGACCAAAATATCGAATTATCAAAAACCTAAGTTTTCTACTTAAAAACACAAGTTTTGATGGTATCCGTTTTCATATTTTCAATAACCTTAATTTCCTCAACATATGTTTCTCGATCATAAATGGCTACTGTATCAAGAAATACCATATCCCTTACCAAGTAACCGACTACCGAATCACGATTCGAAAAATCAATCACCAGATCTTTCAATCTGATACTCGTCCGGATATTACCTAAACTATCCTTCATATTCCAAAAATGCGGATCTTTATGATAGGGCAATATTATACCAGAAGTATCTGTTAATATAAATTTCATCTCTCGAAATGTAGAATCTGGGCTAAGGCTGCATTGGGATACGTACACTCTGCTGTTTTCTTCCACTTTTACATCCGTATTTTCCTTGCATGAAAATAGAGACACAGCAAATAAAATAAAAAATAAAGATCTCATATAAAATTGATTTTAGTTGGTTAATAAACTTTTTAGAATCGTGTAAATTGATTGCCTAAATAACGGTACTGGATACCGATGCCATAGCCCGTATTGATAAAATTATCAATTGTGCCCATAGGTATATTCGCTTGAAAGAAAATATCCGTTTCTGTATCGCTACCAAGCATGTCTTCTAAGCGTACACCTCCCATAAAACCCAATGTGTTGAAAGTATCATAAGACCCGCCAATGATTACGATATTCGCCAACAATGCCTTGGCACTAAATATGGCATTGAGCAATCCCTTTCCTTCATATTGAAAATCGGCTTGGCCATATATTGAAAAGTTCTCATTCAGCGAACTCTGAATTCGCAGCAATGAATTGAGCATGTACCGCTCACGGAATGATACAGATTCTAAGTTGATATTGGTAGGCAGTGCTTTTACCATCGCCAAACCAGCTTGGAAGTTGGTACTGGGTCTCCTTTTTTCCATCACCCTGATGGATGAGTAATAGACCCCAAAGCCTACGTTGGCAGAAATACCAGTTTCCAAATTGGTACTTACTAACGGATCCGTAATATCATTGGCCTCAATCAGGGCGCCATTGACGCCGATTTGATTAAATGATATATTGAGCCCTCCTGCCAGAAAATCACCTGTTCTTAAAATGTTTAATAATTTGTAAGAAGATGAAATGCTTATAGAGGTGTTCCGAAGGACACCCGCGGACTCATTCATCAAACCAATACCAACACTGGCGGCTTGATTGGGAATACCGAACTGTCCTGCCGCAAACATGTTCACTGGCGCATTGGTTACTGCGGTAAATGCCTTTTGATAAAAGACACCTGCTTCGGATTGGTTCCAAACAGATAAAGCTGCTGGATTCCTGAGAAAATAATTGTCGAAATTAAATCGATATTCATCTACCTGTTGCGCCATGTTCACATTGACCCAAACTAAAGATAACCATACTATACAAAATATTCTATTCATCTCAGATCGCTTTATTGTTTTCTCAAAATTGTTAAATCCTTCTTCAATTCAAATTCTTCTGGTGTTTTCATGCCGTATCGAAGTACATAGAAATATACACCATCTGGCAATTCTGATTCACTGATCAAACCTCCCCAATCATTGTTGTAGCCCTCCTGATCCAAAAGAACTTTACCCCACCGATTAATTACGGTAAGCCTCGTGAATTCAAATTTTTCTAGACCTTTGAATTCCAAAAAGTCATTTTTTCCATCTCCATTTGGCGTAATGAAGTTAGGTCCATCTATCGGAGAAGTATCAAATATTACCTTGATGGTATCTGACTTCTCACATCCATTTTCATCTTTTGCTAGAACGTAGATCTGACTTGAAATCTCAAAAATAAAGGATGTTGCAAGACACTCGGTACAGGTCAGTATCGCCTCTTGAGACGACCATTGAGCACTGGCAGCCCCAGTCACCTCCAGTCTGATGTCATCCCCTACTACCGCATCCTGGATATCTTCCGGAAAGACGATATTATCATCAAATACATTGACATTGATCGTATCCCTTCTTTCGCAGTTTTGATTACTACTCACAGAAGCAATGTAGGTGCCAGACTCAGCCACCTTGAGGGTGCGGGTATTGGCAGCAAGCTGTATATCATCTTTGTACCAAGCAATATTGATACTAGCAGCATTGAGTACTCCGAGATCCAGGGTTACTGAATCGGCTGGACATAAGTCAATATCCGGACCAAAATTAAATGGTAAAATAGCCTCCGAAGGATTGACTACCAGACCTGTAATTATTGAAATACAACCATTCGCATCCGTTAGTGTCACCTCATAGGTACCCGCTTTCAATCCAGAAGCCAATGCAGAAGAACCAATGGTGCTATCAGACCACATGTAGGTCTCTATTTCAATACCATTCAGCAATGTGATTTCGACCTGTCCATTCGTTTCTCCGCATGATGTGTGCACCACATTGGTCTCGAGCTCTGGCAGATCAGGGGCGGTCAGCACAAATGTAAAGGTTGTATCTTCTCCTTGTCCTTCTGTGATGGTTACAGAATAACTACCTGCACCCAGTCCTGTTAGCGCTGGTTCCGTAGCTCCCGTACTCCATTCTATCCTGATTGGTGGAATTCCTCCAGCAATATTTAGATTGATACTTCCATCATTTACATTTTTACAAGTTGGATTCTCTGTCATCGGACTAAAGTTTATGGCACCGACTTCTATCTCTCTACACTGCACACATTCATTGCCACATTCATCTACCACGGTCAAGCAAACCGTATATATCTGATTGCCTTCTGGATACTCGTGGCTGACCGTAGTAAGTGAACTATTACTTGTTGTCCCATCACCAAAATCCCACATATAGGTCAGACCACCGATGACATTGTGCGTAAATGAAAATAGCAATTCATTCGTATCACTAATCGCCACTGTGAATGGTTCACAAAGTAGCTCATTGGATATACAAATCGTATTACAACAATTTATGGTATCATTACAGCCATCCAAATAGCTTCGACAGATGGTGTATGAGCCCTCGAGTGTATTCGAGTAGCTGGTGATATCTCCTGCCAAAGTCACCACATTTCCATTTGGTATCGTAATGGTTGTTTCTATACCACCAACATTGGAATCCGAAAGATCAAACACGATCTGGTTGCCTTGGATCTCAGAATTTACTGAGAAATTATCACATTCGATATTTGCCGGTATCACACAGATAGGCTGACAACATACACGGCAACATCCGTTCTCCATGTATACCACACACACATTGATGGTACTCGCACCCTGTAAGAGAGGAATGATGTTCGGATCGGTAAGATTGATCACCGGGGTATTGGACCTGGAGAAAACTCCTGGTAGCCCCTCTATGGTCCATACAGGATTTGTAACACTTGTGCTTAAGGAAACAGCATTATTTTCTACCGGCCCAGCCGTGATCTTATTGCATGGTAAATATGGATCAACGAGGCATATTCTCTTGCAGCATACGCGGAAGCATCGTGTGACAGGATCAAAGTATCTCACTGAAACTGTGATCTCTTCACCTATCTGAGCATTGTACGTAGAAAAATCAACTACAAAGGTTTTTTCCGTACTTAATACAACATTGGCTTCATCAAAAGTCCATTTTATAAGTGTTGGATTTTCCACTTGTAAGTCAAAGGTATATACCATCTTATTAATCGGAGTGCCTGAATAGAAATAATCTATATTTCCACAATCAAATGGAGAGTCCTGAAGGCAAAAACACTTACAGCATACCCTCCAGCATCCAGTTGCAGCGTCCAGATAGAAGATACTCACACAGACTTTATCAAGGCCTAGGCTTGGATATTGCTGCATCAATGCCTCAAAATCAACAACATCGGATGTAGGACCAGAACCGATTTCGACCGTTTGTGTTGTTCCAGGTATGTGGATGCTCCATGTCACGTTTTCAAAACCATCCGCTGGATCAAGTTCGAATCTGTAACTTAAGCCTTCTCCTGTGAATACAGGGAAGATATTGCTACACTCTTCTATTGGGTTTTGGACTGGAATACAAATACGTCGACAGCAAATCTTTATACATCCGTCAGCGTCAATGTACCGAACACTGATAATGATTTCCTGACCTGGCATGATGCCGAAATCTGAAGGCTTAAAAACTTGTGGATTGCCACTGCCTATGAAACCATTATTTGGGATGCCCAGTGGTATATCAATATTCCAACTTATGACTTGCTGGACTCCCTCCGCTCTTAAGATATAAGACTCATTGGATCCATCGTAATCTACTTTGATTCGGTCACAATTCAATGGGAAGTCCACACAAATTTTTCTGCAACACCATACGTAGCATTTATTGATTGGATCCCAAAATTTACAATATACATAATACACCCCTGGAGTAGGGAATACATAGCTAAATGAATTGCCCGTGCCAGAAATACTTTGATTTCCGACATACCACCCAACTAGTTCTAGTCCATCTGGATTTTGTTCCTCCAGCACAAATTCAAAATTCAATGAGGTTTCGTCTCCTCTGAAGTACGGTGTGAAATAGCCACAATTTGATGGAATAGTGACCTTGTAACAGCAGTATTGAATACAGCCATTCTCATCCACATATTTGGAGCATACAACGTAAGTCCTACCTGGCCTGAAACCAGGGAAAAAGAATTCGGTCGACTCCACATCATTTTCGAGAATTGTCACTAGGTCAGTACCCTGCATTTCATTGATAACCCAGCCCGCATTTGTTTCCGATCCTGTGAATTCAAAGGTAGCCCCGATTTCTGAATCCGATGTAGTCTGAAATCCTTTCAGCGCAACAAAGGTACATGGTTCAAAGCCTCCTGGATTAACGGTCGGTGGAATACATTTCTTACACTCTGCTACGCAAATGCTATCGATATAGAAATCAGTTAAAGGATCTATATTCGCAAAGTTGATCTTGTCCACTAACGCTCCTTGGTCAGACCAAGCATTGTCTGGAAAGTCTACTTTTCTGCCATCTATAAAGATCTCGATATGCCCAGATCGATCAATGAGAATTTCTGCCTTGTGAAAACAGGTGCCCAAATCACCAATGTCACATGGTTTCAACAGTCCTGGATTATTCTCCAGAATCTCTAGCAGTGTGGGGCTATAGCAAATAGCTGAATCAACACATAGTGCAAATAAACCGGCTAATTCATAGGTGTAGGCACCATTACCAATATTTCTGGTCCATTCTGCACTAAAATCAAAAGTTACTTTAAAGACCTGTGCATTTTGAGTTTCCTCGGGTCCTACTCGCAAACACAGAATTTCATTGTTGACGATTTTTCCAAGGCCTGTAGCTACTATTCCAGATCCTTTCCACCAATCCTGATTGATGTTGATTGAATCGCCTTCCATGTATCCGAATCCTTGAGGGGGGCCATTCTCAAAGTCTTCATTGTACAATGGTGTAAAGTAATCGCATTCTTCTCCAAATTTTTCACATCCATCTGGTCCCTTCAGGCAGATCCTTTTGCAGCATACCTTCCAGCAATTATTTACCCGATAATAAAAGTAAACATACATATAGTCTGGCTGTGTATCGGCAATGAAGTTTTGAATCATTGGATTACTAAGGTTGAAGGTCGTCACGTTTTCGCTAAACACAATTCCTTCCAAGCCACCAATCGACCAATAACTGGCTTCAAAATTTCCCGAAGCTGAAAAACTATAATCGTTTTCAGCAATGAACACCTCTGTAAAGACATCACAGTTAAATGGAGGCTCTAATCTTATTTTAAAACAGCACCATCTACACGCTCGGGAGCACGGATCGTAGTACATCAAACAGATGACAACATCTGAGCCAATAGGTCCATAGCTAGATAGATCTATATTGTCCAGACTAGCCAAACCATCAAACTCTGGACGATAGATACCGTTGATGGTCCATTTATTGACATCTCCCTGCTGCTGAAGCATGGGGGTCTGGCAGTCATCTTGGAACCTGATGGTGTATTGGTATGGATTCGACTCATCACCCGTAAACCAATGTTTCAGCAAACCACAGTTAAATGGATTATCAACACATATACGCTTACAGCAAATAATATAGCATTCACTGATTGGATCGTACACCAAAGCCGAAACGGTAAAACATCCTGGTGAAGGAAATAGATGAGAAACGAGATTGGTATTTGTACCTATGACAAGATCTAATTCGTCAATTTTCCACTCTTTCACCACGAAGCCTTCTGGTACAGAAAACTCGTACCTCAATTCTGGATTCTGAGCAGTCCCTAGGTACTTGGGCATTATCAACTGACAATCAAATGGATCATCGTAACAAAGCCTTGTTTTACAAGTTTCCTCCGAACCACAGCAACCCTCAAATACTTTTGTAATATCATAACTTATTCCAGGAAAAAGCCTTACGATTGGATTTGGCCCATAATAAATTACTGGTACTGATAAATTGGTAATATTTAGAACCTCCCATCGTATGACTCGTTTGCCCAGATTACAGCTTAATCGAACATGGTTATCAGGTAATGGGGCGATGGAGATCGAGCTTTCGCAGTCATGCATCGGCATAGGATCTACACAAACATTGACACAATAAGAACGGTTAATAATTACTCCTCCAGGTATTCGTCTTTCTCCATATGCACAGACCTTAAAGATCCTGCGGGATGAACTGGCTGGAAAAGTAATCCTCGTGACTTCATTGTCAGGATTAAATATGATTGCGCCTGCATCAGGTGTCACCTCCCAGTTTGTAAAGCCTTCCCCGTCAAATCGAAAGGTATATTGATTGTAGTTAATTGGATCCTTTTCGTATGTAATAAGGTTTCCATCATTATTTTCGTCAGGACGTACATACGGAAAACAAAAGATCTCACAACATTGATTCCACCCTTTACAAACCGGGTCATATTTCCAGCAGCAAATCTCATATTCGCCATATGGAAGCGTGACCCGCTCGCCATTTTCAAAAAATCCTAAATCCTGCGGAATATCTAGTCTTACTATTTTTATTTTACAAGAGTCCTCCATGGCTGAACCCCTAGTTGGTAGTTCAGTACAGAATAGATTAAATTCACAAATATCCCCTGGCAGATCCTCATAAGCCGAGATAAAGGGCTTCATGCAATCATCAAAATATTTTCCTGTATGACAATATTTAAAACAGCACTCTTGTATTTGACCAGTCGCATCTCGATAATAAAAGCAAAGCTGATAGCAGCCAGCCCTGTCAAAGTAGTATTCAACGAATCTTTGATCGATGACCTCTACCGTATCCCTGAAGGTAAAATTCCCGCTAGCCAATGAATCACATGGACCCGATACCACAAAATATTCTATTTGAATATTAATGGGCTTTATAAACCTAACAAAGTTCGAATCTTTCATACTTGGCACAGGCGTAACAAGGTCACACTCATCACAGCCGCTCAAGGATAGCTTGTAGGCAGAATTCGAAACATTGAAGCCCTCTACAACAATGTAGTAGGTACCCGCAGGAAGCTGTCTTCGAATCACTTCGTCATTGGGCCCGGTGGGTGAAATATTATCCCCCCTTGAGGAAAAGCGACAACGTCTGAAGTCCAAGGTATCTAATAGAAACAACTCCAAATCTGCCAGATCAGCGAAATCAAACAATCTAATCTCTACCTCTGATGCCGTGCTGAGCTGAAATGAATAAACGTCTTCATTACCTGTATTTCCACCTCCACTAATTCCAGAGGTTGTAGGATTGGCGACTTCAGTACAACCACAGTAATGGGAAATGAAATTCGTGCCACCATTTGCTGGCCTCGTATCACCAGAAACCGTATCGCCACAATTGATAGGTTTTACTTTCGCCCGCAGGTCATCGTTATCCCCACAAGTAACCACAAAGTCATAGTTTTCGGACTGGGGGAATTGAGCATCCACAATGGGATAAAAGTCAGCTTCAAACAAAGTGCTATCTATCCGAAGGTATACCCCATCGTTTTTTCCGGGTTCTAATGTACTAGCAGCTAATAAATTCGTCGGCATTTGTGAACTTTCATCGCACCCGTCATATACAAACAAATCGTAGTCAACATTACCAAATTGAGCGTTCAGTCGCATCCCAGAGGGAAATAGATCGAAAAACACAAATTCTTTTCTCTGAGGGGTATTTCTCCTCGGTGATACGAACTGAAAAACCCTTTCCCTCTCTGGAAAGCTACTATCTACACCAGATGGATTTCCTGTATTGACCTTACATCCATCTGTAGCATTTCTGTAGCCAGGATGGGCGTTTAACAAATTTGTTCCACTTTGATTATTAAGGTTATTTCTCCTTTCGGCGCATTCGATGCGATCAGCTGTGCTGCATAATATTGGACAATCGATCTGAATTGTCCAACCTTGAGAATTATCTGGTATCTGCGTATTGGTGTTTTCTATAATAATATAATAGGTTTTTCCCGCTTCCAACATTGCTGTAACCACTGACCTTCCAGCTACTGGACTCGAATCAAAACATACACAATTATTCTGTGAGAAATTATGTTGACCCACTGTATCCATTCGACCAACCCAAGGTTCTATAGGACAACAATCTTGAATAAAAGTCTTGGGGGGAGGTTGTGTATTCAAATTAGCAAATGAAGTAGAGATCACATATTCCCCACTTACCGGTGGAACAAAAGTAAATATTTTCTCTGGTCCATTGTAAAAGTTATTATCACACTCATAATTAGAATAAACTGAACTCCCAACCCAAGGCCCAGTTCGATAATCTCCACAAGATATCTTCTGGAAGTCACAATTATTTTCAAAAACATTAAGCGAAAAATTACCAGCGGTCGTACCATCTATCACAAAATGATAGGCATTTGCATTTGGCCATTGGATGGTTTGTGCTAGACTAGTAGGAGAAAGAATTCCATATAACAATGGAACGGCATCTTGGGCATCAATTTCGACATATAAAAAAATCCTCTGATTGCTATCGCCTTCAAAGATAACACTTAGTTCAGATTCGGAAGATATAGGTTCGTAAGTAAAAACTCTTTCTTGGGCACCGTATCCACATAAAGTGCCCTGATCCGTGCTGTAGTAAGCGGATTGTGGAATACAAATTGGTGGGTTTTCAAACAAACAATTGAATGGTGTTGTTTGACCAGTGACTATTTGGTTGTTTGATAACGGGATCCCGCCAGCTATATTAGTGCTACAAAAAATACCAGACCCTTCGGAATAGCTTACCTCAAGATCAAAGGACCCCAAGGGGCCGCTCAAGTGTTCTACAGCGATCAATACATTGTCTTCGATACGGGTAATTTCTACTGTTAAAGTTTTCGTAGTTTGAGCGGCACTCGAGGCAATTGCTTTATATCTGGCATTACCATCGCAGTCCGGATTGTTCCCCACAATTAAAGCATAATTGGCACCTGGTGGCACATTTCTAAGCGTGACGGTCAACTCGCTGAAGGGAACCTCAATTTTTCCAAAACCATTTACTAAATATTTTCTCTCTACTCCTGACGCATTGAAGTCTTGCCCAGAGCCCTGATAGCTTGAAATCTCATCGGACGCTCCTAATAGAGTACCCTCCCAAACATCAGTAGTGAATTGCCCACATTGGATTAACTCGATATCTCGATAACATTGGGCCTGCATACTGGAAGCAGCCATCGTAAAAATGGTGACGAGCCTCAAAATCACCAGTGATCTTTCTCTAGAGAAGATCTTGCTAGAAATGAAGGATACAAAAGGGTCCAAAACTTTGTTTGAAATGTCCATAAATTTAAATTTTGTTTGAAAGAAGTTCATTGCGCTGACTTTGTTATGAATTTGTGTATTTTTATCTTGAAAGGTTACCATTCCTTCTATAGTAGGCGACATACAATCCTTGAAAACTATTCACCCCAAACTTTTTGTAGATGTTCCCTCGGTGTACATCCACCGTATTTTTCGAAATGTACAGCCGCTCCGCTATCTCTTGATTGCTAAATCCTTGGATCAATAGATCAAGAATCGTCTGCTCTCTATTGCTCAAACTTGACATCATAGGGGTCTTACCTGATACAATGGCTTTATGGGCTCCAATGTAGATTGCTTGGATGTTCCAAGTTCTAGGTTGCTTTTGGTCAAGGTGTTTGTATATCAAAAATTCTTTACGCATAATTTCATTGATTTGTAGGATTTTAACTTGCTTCTGTTCTTCATTTTTTCCCTTATCTAGCTCCTTCAAGTATGTTTTTGCACACCTGAACATGGCCTGACAAGAAGACTGTATATTTATCTCCACCGGGTCAGTTTCGTAAATGATAATTTTGAACCCTTCAAAAGCGTCAAATTCTATTTTGTTTACAATCATTGTAGATAAAATTCCAACAGCAAAGAAAGACATCTATCTCCTTTAAAAAAATAGTACACTTACACTAATTTTTACAAAACATTAACAATCCAAATATTTGTTGCAATATTTTACCATTATTTATAAATTACATCTGTAATTTTTCAAAAAACAAAACTTTGAAAATTATGGTGACTTAAAAATTTATTCGGCTTACCTCATAAATTTTCAAACTAAAACAGAACTAATGCAAAATGCTTTTACCTTCATTTCTCGTAGGGTCGCAAGGCTCCAATGGACTACAAACTTGTTAAATCCTTAAGATTTACACCCCATTCTATTACTCTCCTAGCCCCTTTTCCCCGTTAGGCTAGTCTTCATTCGGATAAAAATTGAATACATAGACCTGGACTTGGCTATTTCTACAAAACACCCAAAATCCCAGAAATTGCCCAATGTATGGCCCTTTCACCCCTCCACAGATTCTACCTCCAATCCCGCATGATATGCCGTATACAGCTCCCTGAAACTATTGACACCAAACTTTTTGTAGATGTTCGTTCGATGTACGTCGACGGTATTTTTTGAGATGTAAAGTCGCTCCCCGATCTCTCGATTGCCCATGCCACAGATAAGGAGATCGAAAACTTCCTTTTGCCGCCGACTTAGCGTCACGTTTTTCTTCTTCAGGTTTTCATCGGCCATTTTTTGGATGAGAATGACTTGTGCCCTCAGATAATCCGCAGATGCAGACAGTCGTACCAGATAGCAGCCGCCTAATATATAAAACACCCGCGGATGACCTGATCGGACCATATCTTCTGCATCCTGGGTAAGCAGACTGTCAATCAAAAAAAGCTCCCGCATGGCATATTCCAACTGATGTATGATGGACGGACTTATTCCATCGCTACTGGTACAACTAACAACTTTCGCATCTTGCCTATCCCACCATATATCCACAATTTCAAAACCCTCAAACTGTGAAATTTCATTTACCCCTTTAATCATCGTTACGTCCCTTCTTTTTGCTGTCTGGATGTGAGTCATTTTGATTCGTTTACTGCACTTGGTGTTCGATGCCGCGAAGAGGTTACCACTAATCGATCCGATTTTTACAAAAATTATTCATAGCAGCTATTGCCTAATGTATTCTGGCTGATTTAAAATGTGGATCTTCACGCTTTTTTAAGGTCGATAAAAGCCCTCTGACGGATAAATTATATGGGTTCTATATAGTATTTCCACACTAGTTTTTTTTAAAAAACATGCTTAAAGAATAAAAAATTAAAGACAAATTACATAATTTGAATCATGAAAACCAGTATTTATAATTGATTTTCAGTGATTTATGTTAAGGCAATTTTAGGCTTAAAAATTTTCAATACGAACAGAGCACACCAAAAACAGAAATTGTACTAACTTCGCCTTGACTCAAGCCGATAAATATGTACTTGGACACAACATTTAAATATCGATATGGCAGCAAAAAATATTCGACACATGATCATAAGATAGTAAAAAGACGAATTAGGTATAGTCCTTTTAGGAAGATTCCTCGATTAGCTGTTACTCTTTCGATATGTGTACTTTTTTTCTATTTCCAAAAGGATCTAAACCCCCTGTGGGCACAGAAATGTCAAGTGGATTTTACCAGCTTCCAAGACGAGTACAAAGCAAATATGTCCTCATGGACTTCCAATAAAAAATACACGGCCATCGATAGTTTTTTTCAGCACTATGACGAAGCGCTTTCGCACTGCGACCAGTTTTCTAAGGTTTTTGCAGAAAAGTATGTGTACCCGCGTGCTTACATTTACTTCGAAAACCTGAATAGAAAACAAGAAGCGCTCCAATATCTCCAACACTACCTCGACGACGCCGCTATCCGACAAAAAGACAGTGTCCTCGTGTACATCTCCATCACCAAAGCACTGCTCCATATCCGGGTGAACGAATGGCAACAAATGAAAAACTGCCTCACTTCCGCCATTGAGCTTGGCAAAAACATCTACCCCGACGAAAACAATGACCTCTTCAGAGCCAGAATCAACTTAGTCAACTACTACGAATGGATGGATCAGCTAGACGATGGCCTCCAGCTCTCCTTGTTTTTGGACTCCGTATCCACCGCTCATCAATACCCAAATCCCCGCTATACTATCATCAACCGGCAACATATGATGGGCATCTACAACAAGCAAAATGAACCCGAAAAAGCCGAAAAAATCCTAGAAGGGCTGATTGTATTTAATGAAAAATACAATGGCAATAACCTTGCTTTCCGAAACTCGCTGCTAGAAGATCGCTTCCAAATGTTGGTACGCAAAAAAGACTACCTCCAGGCAGACTCCCTTTTCAATCAGCACCTCGGATACCTACTCACTATGAATCACCCTAGCTACGACCTGATGCTCAACTACGCCAAAGTCCTAGCCCACCAAAATAAAAAAGAAGAAGCTGCCGTCATCCTGGAGCGTGTCCGCAAAAGCCTCTCCGATCGGAATATCCCATCCCTACACCTATACTGGGTAAGGTACCACCTGATGATGCTGTCTCTATTGGATCATGATCCAAACACCACCAATGAAATCATCTCCAAAGTAAACCATGCCCTACAGCTGAATCTGGACCTCGCAAAAACAGAACCCGAACACAAACAGGGTCCCACCCTTCGCATGCTGGAGGGCTACATCGATCAGCTCATCACGATCGACGAACGGATCAACCATCCGCTCCTGGACCAGACCATCTTCGAATGTGTGGCTATCCTCAAATCTTTTTCCTATCGCTACTATTCAGAGAGAAGGCTCCTCACCGCAAACAATCCCGTGTACCTAGAAAAATACGCCGAATTGGAGGCTGCCAAAAGAAAGGTGCTCGCTACCTTTTATGAAATGGATTCACTTGGCCAGCAAAAACTAAATCTTGACTTCTTGGCTTTGGCTGACCTCGAATCAAAGTTTATCTCTAGTATTTCCTCAAGCTTCGACCTGCAGCCGTTTAATATCGAGCTTCGATCTATCCAGGATAGGCTGGCGGATGGGGCTTTGTTAATTCAATATTATTTCGACAATAGGGGTGGCATGCACATCTTCACGATCGGTCAGGATAGCTTCGCTCACATCTCCCAATCCATCGACCCAGCACTCCTGCCGCAACCCATCCAACTTTCTAAAGTCAACTACCTCAATAATAAAAGAGAAAATAAAAAGCTGTACCAGAGCTTTCTCCAGCCCATCTGGTCGAAAATTGAGCGAAGCGCTGAACTCATCTTGCTATTGGACGGACCCCTAGAATATGTCAACTTCGATGCCATCCTCTGCGGGGATAAGGCCGGTACCAGCTTAGGTGACTACCGCCGAACAAAACATTTTGATAATGTGATCAGTTTCCTCCAAGGATCCCACCCACATGATGCAATACCAGCAAATGGGCAAAAGCTTTACGCCATTGGCGGACTAAAGTATGCATGTCCCGTGGACCAAAGCCTGACATCGGAGCCTAATACCAACTTGAGAAACGAAGAACTGGCATACCTGCCCGGTTCCTCCATCGAGATTCTTCGACTCAAAAACTTATTCTCCACTCAAAATTCAATCCGAATCGACTCAGCCTGCAGCGTCGGGAAGGAGCAGTTTTTCGAATCGATCACAGGCTTCCAACCGCATTGGCTCCACATTGCCACCCACGGATTCTACACCAAGAAAAAAAGCCTGAGCACGCAAAGTCAATATGCCTACTATGTCCATTCGCTCTCCAGCGGACTGGCACTTTCCAATGCAAAATATGACCGCTCAGACGGCATCGTGACAAATCTGGACCTCTGTAGCAAAGATCTGTCGGCCCTGGACTTAGTCTTTATATCAGGCTGCGATACGGGCGTCGGAGCCATCTACGATGCGCAGGGCAATTTTAGCATCGCTAAGGGATTCAAAAATGCAGGGGTACGCTCGGTGGTGTATTCCCTTTGGAAAGTCCAGGACCAAGTCATGGCACCCTTTGTAGAAGCTTTTTACAGCTATATGAAGCAGGGCATGGGTCCTCGCACCGCCCTACAAAGCACGAGAAATACTTTTAAAAACAAAATGGATAAGGCATCGCTGTATGCTTTTCAGATATTAGAATGATCTTGGTTACCAAATCCAAGTTTTACACACCAATATGGACAAAACGAAAGAATGGGTCGATATGATAAGAAAAGGTGGAGTCTCCAGGACTGCTGCCCTCAGCGAACTTTACAAAGACCAAGTCATGTATCAAAAAGCATATGCCGTGATCAATAAAATGGTTCATCCCGGTCAGTTTGAAGACCTTTACCAAGATGGGATCATCATCCTTGATGCCAATATCCGCGCAGGAAAATTTCTCGAGGAAAGCAGTATCTCTACTTATTTTATCGGTATTCTCAAGTTCCTCTGCCTCAACGAGCAGCGAAAAATAAAAAATACCATCCCCATAGAAGAATCCCAAATAGTAAATGTACGTATAGAAATGGACATAGAATCTGCTGATACTAAATCCGTACTGTACAAGGCCATCACCCTACTCACCGAAAAATGTAAGAAACTGATCGCCCTGTACCAACTCTCTTACAGCATGGAGGAAATCGCCGCACAGATGAGCTACGCAACCTCCGATGTCGCCAAAAAAGAAGTGCACCTCTGCCGCAAAAAGCTGAAATTAGTCATCGAATCCAAATACAAAGAACTAATGGACTGATCTAAATATCCCCATCGTTTGTTGTTATAAAAGAAATTATAAATCTTGCCATGAATGAGCAAAGCCAAATAGAAAAATACCTTCGTGGCGAAATGCCCCCGGAGGAAGCACAACAGCTTGAAAAGCGCCTCACTACGGATGCGGATTTCAAAAAACTGTTTGACCAAGAGCAATTGTTCTTCTTGGCTGCGGAAGCTGTGGTAGCGGATCAACTCAAAGCTGAGCTCCGATCTCTCCAAAAAAACATCGTCCGAAAAAAACCCCGTAAAAAACCCATTATCGCATACGCAGCAATAATTGTACTCATCATCACGGCAGGGTTCTTTTATATATTTTCACCACAAAAATCAACCCTAGCAGTGGAAACCCTTGAACAGGTGATACCTGATTCAAACAACGATACGCCCACACCAACCGATACAGCCAGCCAACAACCTACCGCACCGATCGATCTTCCAACTGTAAAACCCGCCAACCAGCCTACAAAACAAATATTCGCCCTCAAACGGATAAACCGAACTGCTCCCCAATACAGAGGTACCGTCAGCGACGACGCCAGCTTCTACAAAGTCATGGATGAACTAGTGGCCAAGGGCAATACGGACGCACTCGTCCAATTTCTCTCTGAGAGTGACCATCTCCTGGCACCCTACTACCTTGGCGAACTCTACTACAATCAAAAGAACTACAGCCAATCCCTCCGCATCTACAAAACCCTCTGGGACGAAGACCTCAGCGAAAACCGCCACATCGCCCTCTGGAATATCATCTCCTGCCACCAAAAACTCAATCAAGCGGATAGTGTAAATTTGTACCTGAAAATTTTAAAAGAAACAAGCCCTGGGCCTTTTTAATAGCCCAAAATAAATATTTTTATCGCCAATCAATAACGACACCGACCCTATACCCACAAATTAAATTCTACCCTAGATGCTTATTTTTTCAAGCCTTTGGATTTAGATGAAGAATACAGATAAGAAGAAATCTGGGGTAAAAAAGCTAAAGTCCTAGATAACTCTTTATATGAAAAAGAGAAACTCAAAAAAATGAAAAAAAAATGATTTTTGGCAAAAATGAGACGGCGATAACTCCAGTTTTATTTTCTCCTGCTATTTCACCAGCTTCTTATAAAACTCATCCATAACCAGGCTATGCGGTAAGGTCAACGCAGAGACAAAGACGAAGACGATCATGACAAATGGTATAGGCAGCCAGCCCATGATATGGGCCGCGTATAGCCCCACACTGCCTAATATGCTGACACTGGTATACGGTACCGTCATGAATATAAAGGATCTTACCGTAAGGTCTGTGACTTCCGATTTCAGATATTGGTACTCTTCATTCAGTACACTGGCAGAGTGTAGAATGATGAAATAAAGGGTAAATCCTATTAAAAGATCTAAGCCCCAAAAGCATAGATAAATGGCTACAAGAATTACCAGCTCATTGATGAATTTTTTCGTGGTCCAAGATTTACTCGTAAATTTCTTACAGAATATGGCGAGGGTCAGAACAGTACTGATTGCCATTAGAAAAAAATATAAATTGGGATTAAACACAAGCTCAATATGGATCCAAGGTCTATCCATTCCGAATAGGGAAAAAATGGCTTCCGACTGAAAATATACCATCGCCGAAAGTATGGCCACCCCCCAACTAATTTGTAGCGTTTGGTTCAAAATTTTGGAGTCGGATCTTTCTTTAGAAAACTGAGATTGACCAAAATGGAAGGCAGACAATACAAGAAAAAAAGCCATCGATACGGAAGGCACCAGGACCCACAGACCCACATACAGAAGAATCAACCCTACGTACCTGAAATAAAATTGGGCGGTTCCAATAGTATTTTCCTTCATGTAGATAATGTGATCAATCGCTCCATGAGGAATCCCCACCAAGCCAAGTGCTCCTATCATAAAATACAGCTGAAAATCTGACGCTATACCCGAGGTCATCGGATCCAGAAAAAATAAGGCCAGGCTGCAAAGTATAAAAATCAGATAAAGCGGATTCCAAAAACTGAACCGATCTGATACCTCTCGCAACATCTTAGTTGCGGTAGGAAAATTAGGTGCGATTTCAAGTAGTGGTTTCACGATCTCCATTATTCAAATTGATTTAAAAGAAGTGCTCCAGATTATTTGGAGCACTTCTATATTGAACTACAATAAAAACAGACCTCTTTGGTAAATTAGAAAAGACTTTTTAAGAATTGTTATTTTAAGCGACGGCCTTTTTACCAGACTCAGAGATGGCGATGCTGTAGACCACCAATCCGAATCCAATCTTGTTGATCGCATCCGCAATGTTGTAGAATAAATCTACATTTTGGCTTTGCCAACCAAGTGCTGTGTTCAGCCATCCGCCTGGCATACACATGTAGCCGATTGGGTAAATGGCCCAGCCCACCAATACGAACCAAGCCAAACTTCTCACCCCTCTTTCTACGGCTGCACTGCCGCTCTTTTTCGCTAGATCTGCTACCTCACCAGCCCATGCTGTATATAGCACGTATGCATATCCGATGGTGGATAAGAAACCCCACAATACAGAGTGTGAAGTACTGCCTCCCTCAGGATTGAAAGCCTCGCCGATGTAACCAGTAACCAACATCCATACCGATGCAGCGATCAATTTCCACAGTAGGCTTACTTTAGCACCCGCAGCTTTGGTTAGTAAATAAAATTCTACGCACATCAAGGGTACAGTCAGGGTCCAGTCAATATACCGGAGCGCTGTAGGATTTTCACCCGTGACCATGTAATAATCCCTCATGTAATAATAATGTACCGCTGCAATCCCTGTGATCAGACCTGAAACGAGCAAAGACAGTTTCCATTTCCCGTCCACACTACTTCTCTCGAAAAAGAAGAAGACAGAGGCTGCCAACATTGCCATGTAACCTGTAAAGAAAGTAAACGCAATAGGGTCATCTTTTGGAATCGCAATAATGTCTAGTTGTAACATTTTTTTAAGGTTTAGTTAATGAAAATTTTTTTCACATGACTAACATCCCCTCTTTGATTTAGTTTAAGATTTTTAGATCCATAGTTGAACAAAAATCCTGTTTTATCGAAGCTATGTTTGTTATATAGCGAGCTTTATAGTACAATATGTGTACCAATAGATAAATAAAATTCTGATATTTTGCTGTTACAAATACTGAAACCGATTGAATAGTAAGAATGTGGGGCTCACACGAATATTTCACCAAGGCACACGAACTCAAAACAATAATCTATCTTCAGTTCAAAAAGCCTCGCTTTTTTGTAAAAAAATGATTTTCTTACAATACTGTGACAATAAGGGTGTTTTATGGAATCCCAGATTGATTGAAAAACCCAAAAAATAGCCATACGACCACGTGCATCTATTGTGCCGTGCTATAGATTAGGACAGTGTAGAAAGGAAAAGATGGACGCTGTAGCCAGAATCTTGGGCAGAACTTGACAAAAGTAACCTGCCTCGGTGAAAGCAAATATCAATGGCTTCTTTCAGAAATAATTGCAAAAACAGCAGTAATAGCTGAACCATATTTGACAATCTCAGTATATTTGCTCCATAGTCAAACAATAACATGCAAGAGATTCCTAATAATTCGAATAAACAAACACCGATTACGGTACGGATCAAATGGTTTATTGCAACTTATTTTCCGATTCTCAACAAATTTCTTGGAGGGATTCTAATAATTATTATTGGTGTTTGGGTATATAATGAAGTAAATCGCCAGGAGACAACATACGTTTTAGCTGAAGAAGTGTCAGAAGTATATGGAGAAGAAGCAATACCTGAAGAAGTGGTACAAGACGAAATAGACTGGGGACAACCTATCCATAATGTATTCTATGCTTGGGAAAACAAGGATATCGATAGCTATGCAAATCAGTGGAGTGAGTATAGCCGTCAGATCCTTCCAAGTGGAAAAATAAGAACAAAGTCCGAAATCATCGCACGAGCCTCCAAAGCTTTTGACAATTACAATAAAATAGATGCATCATGGAGAATATTGAATGTGGCAGCAATTCACGGACTACCTGACAGACGGGAAATAACAGTTTTATACACAATGATTTTTGAGAAAACTGACGGAAGCACACAAACGGAAAACGATATCATGGAAGTTTACATCATTGACAAAGATGAGGTAGCTAATGTCCTAAAAATTATTGAAAACCGTGACTACATTAAGAAGTACCAGTGAAATATTTTAAGCACTCAATATATGGTTCATGGCTATTATTTGTGTTTATACAGCTAGCACCAACCACTAGTTCACAAGTAGAAGTCCAAAATAACAATCAAATAAGACAACTTATTACAGTTCAATGTAGTCCACAAAATAAGTGTATTATTTGGGGTGAATCAATCAATTCAAATGGTTGCGGTATAGTCAGGTTCGGACCTCATGAATGTTCTATTGGCGCCAGAGGATTGGTAAATCCGAAAGATAAAAAGGAAGGTGACCGGAAAACGCCAACAGGAACGTACCCAATCTTATTAGCTTTTGGTTACCATAAAAACATGAATACACTAATGCCTTATTTACACCTACAAGATTATCACGTATGGATAGACGATCCACAATCACCATTTTACAATACACTTCAAACCTGTAGCCCCAAAAATACGACCTATGAAAAAATGAGAAGGTCAGATGACTTGTATGAATTCGGCCTAGTGATAGGGTATAATACAACAAATCCAATACCTGGTAGAGGTAGTGCCATCTTCATCCATGTAGGTAATACGCCAACAATGAAGACTCTAGGTTGTGTTGCATTACAGAAAAAAGCAATGAAATCTTTGATGGAATGGGTGGACATATGCCAGAACCCCCACATTTTGATCACTAAAACAAAATAGTACAACAAACTTATTTTAAATGAACTACAGATGGTTAAAATAAAAATCTAAAAAATCAGGATCACTTTACGGAAGAAAGTACTAAACTATACAAACTTTTTAATAAGTTTGTGAGGCCTTCTTCAGAAAGAACAAGGCAAACTTATTTACATTCACAAAACTTAAAAACTGATAGTATGCCTTGGGTATGTACCACCGATTCAAAACATGTTTTTACAAGTCCAACAAAGGATTATTTTTGTCCAAGTTGCCCACCTTATGGAGGGATTCTAATGGACATGGATTCCACCCCCAATGCAACAAACAATAATGATACCATAGTAAAAAATGCGGGGCTTTACATTTTCCTTTTAGATGCATCAGGCTCCATGTTTTCAGAAGAAGCCTTCCCCGGAACACCAATAAACAGGGCCCAGTTAGTATCTGGCCAAGTTGCAAATGCACTTTGGTCAATGTCAAACCTAACAAATAAATCAAACGCATATGTTCTCATATTGCTTTTCGATCACAATATTAGGCCATTTATCAACTTCCTGACTGTAGAACAAATATTTACCAAATACCCCAATATCCAAGACCTACAAGCTGACTTATATTCTACAATGGAATCACTAAAAGGAGCTACGGATATAAATCTAGCACTCGAGAGTGCTTATAACTATGCCCAAATGTTCGTAAACGGTAGCATTGATAACATAGGGAAAGTGGAACCAATGATCAATTGGGCTATTAACACTAAAACAGGGGACGATTTCGAAATGCCTAATATTCGTTGCTTGATTTTCACAGATGGGCAGCATTATACGGGAAAAGGTGGAGAAATCATTAAAGGTAATCCATTTACAAACTTTCATTACAAAAATAAGACTTGTAACATTCTAATGGGAGCATTCCATGGTACGAGCAATGACCCTGGCTATACACAACTCCGACATATTATTGCGAATTGTCCCATTCATGATGAAAAACAGTTCTTCCATTTTAGCAACCCGGAGCACATTATGAGAATGAGGTCTCTATTTAGAATGGGCAGTGGCCCTTCAGGTTACTGTGAAAAATGTTTAAATGGATATATTCGTGAGAACCACTAAAATGACTGATATCCCTTTACAAGGAAATCCTTCTCCAAACATCCCGAATTAGTACTATACATGTATGGAAAATCAAATTATATTCATAATATTTTTAACAGCTGTCATTATAGCCGTAGGAATGCTATTATATCGTAAAAATAACCTAAGAAAGAAAAGCAAGAAAATTGATAGAAAAGAGAAAATAATGGATAGGCCAAAAACAGAAAACGAAGAATTTAATGATATGCAAAGTCAAAGATATGATAAATTTCAACCAGAACTAGAAATATATAATCCGGAAAAATTAAAAGAAGAACCCACATCTCGCCAGATAAACGTTATTTCTTTAATGTCGGCAGGTCCAAGGAAATCAGAAAATTTGGAAACAGAATTAGGAGAGGATGTAATAGGATTCTTCTCCATGAAGGATGCAACTTATTTTTGGGTTTTAGACGGTACAAGTGACAGTGCTGGTATCATTCTCCAAGATGGGACACATTGTTTTTCCTCGAGAGTATTAGCCCAAGTTTTAGGATATCAAATACTAATTTCATTGGAAAAAAATAAGGGAAATCTTCAAAACATTCTGGAAAATTCAATAGCGGAAACAATAGATATATTAACAAAATTAGTTCAGGGGACAAATAGAGACTTAAAGGATAAAATAAATGAAACAATAATAAACGTCGGACCACTAGCAATTTCAACAACAATATTATTTGGAAAATTTTCAAATAATGGAAACCTTGAAATATTAAACCTTGGAGATTCTGATTGCTTGACTTTCCAAATTTATAATGAGTCAAATCTAAAGCACATTGAATTCTTTAAAATAGAACCAAACAACAGATTATTCTTCATTCTATACCAGGCTGAAGAGCAATTTCACATCAGGACAAATAAATATGAAGAAAAAATATCAACACAAAGTATTAGCTCAGTAGATTCAATAGTTGCATTTTCAGATGGGGTTAATACCTCCAAGTCAGCACTAAAAACAAGACCAGAATATGCATTAAAAGTAATATCAGCAATTGACCAAAGATCTTTTGATGATAAAAGTCTAATTTGGTTAAAACGATCCTAAGAAATGAGAGTAATCATAAAAAATCAAAATTACGAGTACACTTCAGACTATAACATTAATAACCCATCACAATCAGGATGGCAAACACAAAATAGAGATGCGTTTAAAACCACAGAAATAGGTGGAAACAAAGTTTTTGTTAAAAGATTTGAATATTCAAAAGAAAACATATCTGGCTATCTCTTCTTAGAAAAAATAAAGGGCACTAGGATATCAAACTTACCAATAATCTATGATATCGTAGAAATTTATGAGCAAGGCGTAAGTGGAAAAGTAGTCTACCTTTTTCAAGAATTTATCCAAGGAAAGACTTTCGAAGAAAAACTAAACGAAAGAGACTTTAAATTAAAGCCACATAATTTAGCCTCTGATATTCATGGATGTCTTGATGCTATCCACAAAAAGGGATTCTGGTTTTCTGATTTTGTTGAAAAAAATATATTTGTTCGTTTTGACGGTACTTTTTGTCTAATAGACCTTGATAGTGTAATTTCAATCGACGTGCTCCCAAATAGCGACAACCCCTATTTGACCTCAATAAACAAGAACTATAAAATATGCATAAGTACCTATTTTTATAGAAATTCCTTGAATTATGAGTGGGAAAAAATCAAGGCGAATTTAAAGGGAGACAGCATCAATATGTTGGAGCTTTTCGCTTTACTCGCAGTAATTGGACTATACACTAGAGATACAAAAAAATACTTACTCCACGAGGGAGAAATAAGAAAAGACCTACCTACATTCTTATTCAAAACTCTACAAACAGGACCTTTAGTAACCACGCTTTTTCATTATGCTCTAAACCCAAAAAACTACCAATCAAAAGTACTCCCCCAAAATTCGATTATAGGATTTTTATCCAATTTTAACTTTCAGGAAACCACAGAAGTTGTACTCAATCCAAAAGTACATGCTAAGGTTTTTCCACCAACGCCGCCACCACCAACATTACCGCCACCACCTCCTCCACCTCAGTGGTTAAAGCAATTGATCATAGCAGGTATTCTCATCATTATACTCTCAATATTTTTTATTCAAAAATCAGAACAATCTAACACAGAGACTCCAGCGACAACTTACATACCGCGAACTACCCCGCCTCCACCACCGCCGCCAAACCCGGATCCCCCAATAAGCGTTGCGTCATATAACTTTCAGGAAATTATTGAGAATTTCATAGCTGCAGAAAACAACCGAGATATAGAGGCGATCAAGTCCTATTATGCTTCTTTTGTTTATCGATACTACAATGAGCGATCCGTCACTCCTAATGACATCGAAAAGCATTATAGAAAGGCTTGGAAGATTACTCACTATAGCATATCAACAATAAAAAACATAGAATCAATAAGTCAGAACGAGTATCTGGTATACCTTGATTTTACACGCCACGCAAGAATTTCCGAAAATGAGAGGACAACCCAGGAAAAGGTCTATTTCAAATTCGAAAATGGAAAGATCGTAGAGACCTACAATTATTAGTAGGCTCCACGATTATTAGATACTTGAATTTTACCCAGCTCGACATTTTTGCCTCCCCTCCCTAATTCGAAGGACGTCGATTGTTCCAGGTTTTGTTGTCTGGAGTGGTTTTGTAGTGGGGAGCGATATAGGAACCATTGCTGCGGCTGTATCCTTTTTGGACCCTATACTGCCCTCCGTTGTTATAATTTCGTTGCTGCTTCGGTGGGGTATAGCTGGGGTATGAGCTCGATTGTCTGTTTGCTTTGTACCGCATATCAGGTGTTCCATCTCGTTTTGTTTGGGCAAATGCTCCTACAGTTAGAAATGTTAGAATAGTAATTGATAGGATTATCCTCTTCATTTTATAAAACTTTTGATTGTCTCGCCTACTCTATACAGTTTTCGGCTTCCCTGGTATTAGTAATTGATTTGTATTTCGTAGGTTTTTCCCTCTCCGTACACCGTACACCGACCGTCTTCATCCAGCTCGGCGGGGGTGATGTGGTCACTATCCAGCCAGCCACCATTGGGGAAGTTGATCTGGATCACCTCACAGTCTGATACGTTTACATCCAATCTATAGGTCTGACTATAGCCGGTCTCCTCATTGTAGTAGTCTACCATAGCACTGTAGGTATTATCCTCAAAGCGACAGCCCGACCCACCAAAGAAAGAGTTACCACCGTCGTCGCTGCTTCCATCTGGATCGGTACCATAACCATCCCGATCAGAAAAGCCACCTACCGTACCATACATCTCTGTGTGGAGGTCGGAGCGAGAGGAGCAGTAAACTGCACAAAAGACGAAAATCAAGGACAGCGCTACTAGCCTCGGTATAAATTTACTCGTTATGTGATGGGTTTTGGTTTTTGAGGAATAATCTTTATATATTTTCCTTCTTTAAAAGTGTCTTGCTTTATATAAAAAGACTTTATCGATCTCATACCGTTAGTGCCTCATATTAATATTTATAAAGTTGGTTTTCTTCCCAAAAGACTTTAGCTTCTTCATTTCCGTTTTCATAACTTTTACGCATCCAAAATGCTGCTTCTTTCTTATTCTGTAGAACTCCAATACCATGGAAATAGAAAGCACCAAGACTGTATTGAGCCTTGGGAACTCCTTGAGCCGCACTCTTTTTAACCCAATAGAAAGCGAGCTTATGATCCTTTAATACACCCTCTCCATTCAAATACATAAAACTCAAATTGTTTTGTGCTATTGCATTCCCTTGTTGAGCACTTTTGTTTATCCAATAAAAACCCTGCTTCGGATCTTTTAGAACTCCATCTCCTTGAAAATACAAAACACCTAGACTGTTTTGAGCTTCAGGGTTTCCCTGCTTTGCGCTTCTTTGGTACCAGTCATGAGCGAGTTTAGTGTCTTTTTTTACTCCATCCCCATTTTCATATAATAGCCCTAAATTACATTCAGCATCCGCAAATCCCTGAGCCGCACTTTTATTAAACCACTTAAAGGCTTGTTTGGAATCTTTCACTACACCTTGCCCGTTCAAATACATAACGCCCATACTATTCTGTGCATTTGCATTTCCTTGTTCCGCACTTTTATTAATCCAGTAAAAGGCCTTTTCGTAATTAGTTTCAACCTCCTTGCCTTCTATAAAGAGAATCCCGAGATGAAACTGAGCAAGATCATTACCTTGTTCTGCACTCTTATTTAACCAATAAAATGCCTGTTTTGTATCTTTCTGTACTCCCTTACCTTCAGAATACATTCTGCTAAGATAAAATTGTGCTTCTCCGTCACCTTGTTCCGCACTTTTTTTATACCAGTTAAACGCTGCTTTATAGTCCTTTTTTATATTAATTCCGTTATAATACACATTTCCAACACATCTTGCACATATTTGATTTAGAATTGAGCCATCCTCTACACATTTCTTGCACCAATATAATGTTTGGTCCCCATTTAATTTAAGTTCATCGTTCGTTGAGTATAAAATACAAATTCGGGTAGTTGCGAAAAAGTAACCTTGTTCCGCACTTTTTTTATACCAATACACTGCCTGTTTAATACTTTTATTTATCCCCTCTCCCATTTGGTACATATTTGCTAGACTATATTGGGCATTTGCATTTCCTTGCTCGGCACTTCTTTTGTACCAATAAAAAGACTGTGTAAAATTTTGAGGTAGATCCTTTCCATAATAAAAGAAATCGCCCAATCTATTTTGCGCATTTGCATTTCCTGCTTCTGCACTCATTTTATACAACTTTATTGCAAGTTCCATGTTTTTATCTAGACCGTCTCCTTTTTCATTCATTTCAGCTAAACTATATTGTGCGTTTGCATTTCCTTGAATACTACTCTTTTCATACCAAAACGCAGCGAGACTTTTATTTTGTGTTACGCCTTCTCCAATATTTAACATTGTCCCAACTGTAAATTGACTTCTAGCATCTCCTTTATCTGCAGCTTTGTTAAACCAATAAAAAGCTTGAGTAAAATCTAGAGTTGTACCCTCACCTTTGTAATATTTTATTGCTAACTTTCTCTGAGCCAATGAATCCCCCGCTTCCGCCTTTATTTTTAACTCTTCAATGCTTTGAGAAAAAGAAAGCGTTGCTGCCACCATTAGAGCAACCAGAACAAGAAAAAATGATCTCATTTTATTAAAATTTAATGCTTTAAAAATTTTGTTTTGGGTAGTTATTCTAATCAAATTTTAGATAGATTATGCACTAAAGATCAAAAATGATGACACCCTTTTCGTATCCATAGTTGCTCACTACTTTCAAAATTGCCTCATCATAAACCGCCAATTCGTAGCAGTACTTGGTCTCTATGTATAGTTCCGTACCTTCTATCTTGTAGATATTGGACCCTTTTTTGGTGACTTCTATCTTGAAAGTGCCGACTTCCATTTTGGTGGGGACCAATATCAGCTCTGCTTCCTCTAGTTCACCCATACTTGTAAGTACTTTCACATCGGAATCTGGCTCAATGCCTTTATAAAATTCTACCACATCGCATTCTTCACTTTCTGATTTGGATTTAAAAGATGTCAGTCCGAGGACGACCAATAATAACCAACATACTCTTTTCATCTTACTTCTTTTAATACTTCTACACAAAACTACTGAGGTCATCCTACTTTTCTATTTCATCCATTGCTCAAGGATACTATACCCAAATACTTCGTTTCAAAAGACAAAACTTCAGCTCCTTTCTCACACCCCTACCATCAAAAATCTTGAATGACGACTAGACTCTAGGTAACATCCACTTACTGCTCAAAAGTACGTTTAAGTTTTGAAGTAAAAAAGACTTTTGGTAGAAAATTTTTGTTAAGCACTATTGTCATTTAAACTTCGTTTACATGTCAGTATCTATGGCAGGAGGTGCAGTTTGTTTTGATCATTTGATGAGTCCATCCAAGTTCGTCTTTTGGCTGACTATCAAATTGTAGGCTTTTATATTATGCGAATAGCCTGTTCTCATTCCTCAATATCTATGAAATACCCAAATACCCAACCCTCATTTCGATTACTCCTTACTTTATACCAGTAGTTTAGGCCAAGGCCAGGAATTGAGAACTCGTGTTGACCTTTCTCCAGTATTGTGCATTTTTCGTCTTTGTAAAGCCTTCCCATTATCATACTAGTTTCACTTGGTTCTAGTCTAACATTTACAAATCTTCCATTTATAGTTCCTGTTCTGAAATTTTCCAATAGTATTTCCTCTGATAAAAATTTTCCAAATACCCAGCCTGTAAATTCACTACATTTGACCTTGTACCAATAATCTTCGCCATAGGGTTTAATATCCTCTTCTTTATCATTCCTCTCTAAGATAATGCATTGTTCATTGGTATACAGACGGGCGACTAAATTGGTTGGATGTATTTTTGGTTCACTTCTCATATTTACGTTGTCCGCTTTTATGTAGGAGTAATTACCTTTGAGATTGGTTGTTTCTTTTTCTGTTTCGATTCGAAGGCTATCTTCATCTTGGATCAGTTTGCCAAATACCCAGCCTTCCATTTGATTATCTAACCGGACTCGATACCAATAATCGTTACCATATCCAGATACAAATCCCTTTTGATTTGTTTTTTCGATTTTTGTGACAGATTGCCCCGCCTGCAACTTTGAAACAATCTCCGATCTCAGATTCGGTTCACGCCTTAAGTTGGTATTTTCTTCAGTTACATAGTAATTGCCTGCATCAAATCGTACAGCTTGTTTAGTCGGACTGCTATTTTTTTCCAGTTTAGATCCACTGCCATTTGTGTTTCCGCCATCCAATATGGTTTCTATTTCTATTATCCTATTGTAATTCTTCCACCCACTACAAACTCCACATGATCTCCCTGAATTGCAATGCTTACAACTTGAGCAATTTTTGCAGGCAGTACAATTAGCGTACCCATAGCACTTTCCCAACTTTTCCATAAGTTCATTTCTAACGAAAGTTACGTTAGAAACTATTACTTTCCCACTACACATAGTTGTTACAGATCGATCGATAATATCGCTAGAAATAGAAAGCGTATTGTTTACACTACCGGATTCGAAACTAAAAAGACTCAAACAACAAAGCAGGTATATGGAATATTTTGATATCATTGGTTATTAAAAATTATTTAACGTTAAATTCTTTGTTAAAACTCCCTGTTTAGTAAAACACATTACCTATTACTTCACCCACCTACAGATCAAAAATGATGACACCCTTCTCGTACCCATAGTTGCTCACTACTTTCAAAATTGCCTCATCATAAACCGCCAATTCGTAGCAGTACTTGGTCTCTATGTATAGTTCCGTACCTTCTATCTTGTAGATATTTGATCCTTTTTTGGTGACTTCTATCTTGAAAGTGCCGACTTCCATTTTGGTGGGGACTAATATCAGCTCTGCTTCCTCCAGTTCACCAATACTTGTAAGTACTTTCACATCGGAATCTGGCTCAATGCCTTTATAAAATTCTACCACATCACATTCCTCACTTTCTGATTTGGATGTAAAAGATGTCAATCCGAGGACGACCAATAATAACCAACATACTCCTTTCATCTTAATTCTTTTAATACTTCTACACAAAACTACTGAGGTCATCCTACTTTTCTATTTCATCAATTGCTCAAGGATACGATACACAAATACTTCGTTTCAAAAGATAAAACTTCATCTCCTTTCTCACTCCGCTACCATCAAAACTTCTTGAATTAAGACTAAAAGCTAGGGGACAACCACTCAAAGGTCAAAAGTAAAGCAAAGTTTTGGATTTTGGTCCTCAAATGAAGTATAATTTTTCGATATCCCTTATTTTCATAAGATTCAAGTACCCATCTTGCTTTATCTATCTCATCTAGACTAACAATGCATACCTATTCTGATAGCCATTAACATAAACTGAGGCATGTTCTAAAGATTTCACATCGGTTTCATTGTTCAGGCTAATTCAGACATTACCTTAAAAGAAGCAGAATTTTTAGTAAGATATCTAAAATTAAGATGCTTGGTAAACAAAAACGAACTTTTCATTTTCATCGTCGTATATCAGGTTAATATCCATTACAGCTCCACCAGGAAGATAGGCTTTCCATTTCTTATCTGAGATTATCACATATTTTCTGTTATATATTTCGATCTGAGCACTTAAGGCTTGGGGGCTCTTTGGTATCTGAATACAAAAATCTGTGATACCACTGTAGGAATCAAAATAATATACAAAAGTACCAAATTTATGTTCTGCCGTTGTATATTTTGTTCCCGAATCCATGTATTCTATTTTGAACGAAAGATCAGGATAACGAGCTTTTATTTCATCAAATGTTTCCCCTAAATGGGCTTGAGTATGACCCAATAACGGAATAATAAAAAAAAATAAAGCAATTAAATTTTTCATTTTGAACCGATTAAATTTATTGATCAAAAAACTGTTTTGTTTGCACATTTCAATTGGCATCTGCTGGTCCATAGTGTTGGCGGGCTTATTGAGTTGTCTATGAAATTCATTCATAAAATCACGAGATCCCGATAAACCCGCCTAACTTTTAAAGGTGTTGTTTTGTGAATGTAATTATATGAGCTAATCTACAGACCCTGAAGTACCAGTCACGCGGCCTTGCATATCATAGGAAACATAAAGATTACCTACCGATCTTACCCTGCCGCTTAGATCATAGTTAATTAAAACAGACCCAATGCTTGAAACCTTTCCACTAAGGTTGTAAGAGATCAATACCGGACCTACCTGAGCCACCCTTCCACTTAAATTGTAAGAAACATAATCACCATTGAGCATGCCATAATTAAATTGGCCAGAAGGTGCGGAGATGGAAAACTCCCTGCCATCTTCATCTTCCCAATTGATCTTCATTCCTTGTCCGTAGACTGCTGCACTGAGGGTAATCAAAATGATTACAAAAAAATTCTTCATTTTATAAAATTTTTACATGTCTCGCCTACTCTATACAGTTTTCGGCTTCCCTGGTATTAGTAATTGATTTGTATTTCGTAGGTTTTTCCCTCTCCGTACACCGTACACCGACCATCTTCGTCTAGCTCGGCAGGGGCGATGTGGTCACTATCCAGCCAGCCACCATTTGGGAAGTTGATCTGGACCACCTCGCAGTCTGATACCTCTACATCCAAGGTATAGGTTTGACTATAGCCGGTCTCCTCATTGTAGTAATCTACCATAGCACTGTATGTATTATCCTCGAAGCGACAGCCCGACCCACCAAATAAGGAATCATCATCGTCGCCGCCTTCTGGACCAGGACTAAACCCACTCGGATCAGTAGATGTGCCTCCCGTACCGTAATCGATTGGTTGCGGCTCTGAGCGGGAGGAGCAGGAAACTGCGCAAAAGACGAGGATCAAGGAAAGCGCTACTAGGCTTGGTATAAATTTACTGGTCATGTGATGGGTTTTGGTTTTGGAGGAATCGATTTAACGGTCCGTTTGGGTCTATCAGATCACTGATCTCTTCAAAAGGAATAAGGACACTAGGAGTTCCCTGTGAATATGTCCCGATTTCATACTCATAGTAAATAAACAACAAGCCTCTTTCCGTAATTGCGAAATTGTTATTAAGCTCAAAGTTTCCTTGATCAAATTTCCATTCATCTAATGGTCCATATTTCTGGATAAAAATTTGTTCGCCTATTCGATTTAATTGTTGTCGATATTTGGGAATTAAAATGTGATCTAGCTCTATTATTGTATTATTTCTTAGGTCAAAATTGTGAAATTTAAAATTCAAGTATCCATGTACACCATCTACTTTTTCGTCTCGCATTTCTTCAATAGCCAAGATTTCATTCTCAAATGTAATGATCCTTTGAATTATATCATACCCTAGGTAATCTCTGTCCAGGTCTTGGATAGATGATACAAATTCTTCCAATGAATTATAAGTTTTTCTCTTTCCTGAGTACACCGATTTTTCAATTAACTCATTGATCTTGGAGGTTTTTGATTTATCATATGAATCAAACCTAATTAGCACTACATTCATATAGGAGCAACTATCAGAATACCAAAAGCGTTCTTCTTTCGGCAGATTCTTATGTAGATCGCGAAGTTTACAATTTTCTTTTTTGAATTCCGAGAACTGAATTTTAAAATCATCCCCTAAAATATTATTAATACTAAAGGCTTTCGCGTAGTTATCACTTTCTCTAATCCATAAGCCTTCCAACTTTTCATTTGAAGAAAAAACACCTTTATACACTCCCACAATACCAATATTTTCTTCACTTTCGTACAATATAACCTCATTCGTCCTTCTTCTCAGTTGACCTTCGATCCATAATTGCTTATCCTGTTCCTTGTGGTAAACCTTACCAAAAAAAAGTGTGTCTTGTTTGGTCAGTTCAATCGTAATACTATCTAATCCAGCTATTGTTCCTTCCATCTTTTTATAGAAATACTTGGGCATTTCTTTTCCTTCTATACTGCTATGAAGCATATCGGTGGTGAAATACTTACAAGTATCTGATGTGAAAAAAAAGTAGGATAGGATGCAAAACCATAGTATGCCCTGATAAACATTCATTATTTGTTTCTATTATTTTTTGAGATATTTGTATTTGTCCTGAACAAATCGAGGTTTTAATAACTTAGGCTATCCTCTTCAATCGCTTCAATTAATAAATCTGCCCATAGTTTCATGAAGCTATCCCGCCATTCTGCGCTATCTTTTGCCGTCCCTTTTTGCAATAAAAGCAGACTTTCAGAGGCTGGAAGAATTGCCCCTCTGATATAGGGGTTCCTTTCCTCAATCTTTTTTTCTAATGCTCGCTTAGAAAGATTTGAATAGTTGGCAATATCGATTTCTACTACGTATACTTGCTTATCTAGCCACTCAGGTATTCCCACTGGTTTTATGTTTTCACCCTTCCCTTTACCAATGTACCAGCTATTGGCTTCATCAGCATCCATAAGACTAGGATTGCCACTTTTTGAAGCTGGGATTGCTATTTCTTTTATATTTGTAACAAGATAGGCTTGGTTCGATGTACCAGTGATGTAAGCAAAGTTATTGGTCAGATATCTTCGCAAAGGAAACGACCTTTTTCCAGTCCAGATATCTGCAATAACACCTAAATCCTCATTTGCTAATGCATTATCGTCATTTACACCCTTAATGGGCAAAAAGAAATAACTACCTACATGCGGACCGGAAACCTTCATAATGTGTTTTGATGGATCAAACTTAGCATTTTTTAACTCCGCCGATATATTTATTTGAGTCCCCTTCCGGTATACATTTCCTTCATCCCTGGGATCGTAGCTATTCGTTTCACCATCAATGTTCAATGTGATTACTCCAGTCTCTGTGTTTTTTCTTAGGCTATAGCTGCCCTCTTGGGTAGGAGTTGGCATGCCTTTTAAAAGTTCTTTTAATATGGTGACGCTACTTTCAAGCTTTGGTATGTAATCGCTAATCTGTGCCAAAAGTTCTTCTAGTATGAGCAGGCTTTCCATGGTAATAAATCGTCTTCCAGTCATCCTTTCGTATTGAACACTGACATAGCGATTGTATGAAGAATTGGCTTGTTCCACTAGCTCATCAATCTCAGTTAGGGTCTTTGGATTGATAGGTGCAGCCATCGAATCCATGTGATGGGTGATGACCTCCTCAAATGCAAATGCAACACTATGATCATAGGCGTCCACTAAGTATCTTACAATATCAAAATTTGGATTATCAAAAATAGCATCCGCCGAAGCATTCGCTTTTTTCTCATTTTTTAATTTCTGAATTTCTGATTTCAGCGTTCTGTTATTTGTTACTAATTGCTCATTGACCATAGTCAACTGCTCGATGGTGTATGATGCTGAATCATCCGAACAGCCTGAAAAGCATACCAAACCCAATCCCAAGAAAAACGTTTTAAAATAGAAAACTCCTTTCATCGTAACTCTTTTAAAATATCATACTAAACTGCCGAGGCATACTTACTAAGCGATGCTACCATAACATACAGTGGTACCACAACCAAATACTTGGTTTAAAAAAGACAAAACTTCAGCTCCTTTCTCACACCCCTACCATCAAAAATCTTGAATGACGGCTAGACTCTAGGGGACAACCGCTCACAGCTCAAAAATAAAGCAAAGTATCGGATTTCACAAGCAAGAGACCTAAAAATTTTTTCTAATTTTGTCATGTTACATTAAATTTTAATTTCATCATTTTCTCAGGGGGTCATCTGAAGGGAGGCAAGTGGTTGGGGTTGGTGCTTATCTCGGAAATTCGCCAGTAAGATCTGCTAGGTTTGGGTCGGGAATGAAGCAGGTATCGATGCGTCGGATCAGGCCATCTGCCACTTCGATGAGGATGGTGGCGCGGCGTACTTCATCCGCATCGATTTGGGTGAGCACGATGATGGGGCGATCCCTAAGGCTAGGGTGGTAGGCTATCTCTGCCACCACCTTTTGGCTTCCACCTTGCGCTGCGCCGCGAATGGCATCAAATTTTCTTTGCAAGTAGTGAAGATAGGGAGTTTTACCACGGAGGGTATCCATGACCCACTGCGATTCATAGACCATGTCCTCCGCCAGGGCATCCGCGATCTCGGTGGTATCGAGTTTGTTCCAAGCCTTGGCGAGTTGTCGCAGCAGATGGAGTTCAGTATTTGTCATATGGGTACATTTTTTAGACATCGCACCGTTCATCGGATTGATAAGGCAAAGGTACACTGCCAGTATATCGCTTTGGGGTTTTGTAAGCTTACAAAAGCTGTTTGTAAGCTTACAAAAAGGGAGTCTCTGGGCGAAATTCAAGCCTAAATGATGATCACTCTAGGTTTCATGGTATGCCCATCAAAATAATTTCCACGCAAAGTTCGCCAAGGGAGATCACAGAGATCGCAAAGAGATTTCATAAAACTATAACTGTTAGCACAAGTTTGCAACTTGTGCTTTATCGACCAAGCCCTATTTCACCCAAAGTCCGCAAAGATTTTCCTCCACTGTTAGCGCAAGTTTGCAACTTGTGCTTTACCGACCAACCCTATTTCACGCAAAGGTTTTTCGCAAAGTCCGCTCTACTGTTAGCGCAAGTTTGCAACTTGTGCTTTACCGACCAAGCCCTATTTCACGCAAAGTCCGCAAAGAATTTCCTCCACTGTTAGCGCAAGTTTGTAACTTGTGCATTACCGACCAAGCCCTATTTCACGCAAAGTCCGCAAAGAATTTCCTCCACTGTTAGCGCAAGTTTGTAACTTGTACTTTACCGACCAAGCCCAATATTACCCAACGTCAGTAAGCAAATTCTCGCTTAGAATACTAAAAGCCCTTGCGGAGCGAAATCATAATAGCCGTGGACGTTAGCCCGCGGATACGAAATAGAGGGATACCTCTTTTGGCGACATTTTTGCCATAAACGCAAAAATGATGACAAAAGCTAAATGAGGACCATAGCCTAAATTTCGATTTGCGCTGGAACGGGATTCATAATGGAATTTTCACTCTGAACGTAGACTGAATTGCCCTATCGTTTATTACTATTGGACGTACGTCTCATCGATCGTTTTCTTTATTTTACCAATGGTTTCAATTTGCAGGCTTCCGATCACTTTAATAATTCTCCTTCTATCAATGGTTCTTATTTGATCGACTGCTGCCATGCCCTTTACATTTTCATTTGATATCTTAATCCTTGTTGGATATTCCTTGGGTGTGGAAGTGATTGGGATAATTACAATCGTGTTTAAATAATGATTCATTTCATCGGGTGAAACGACCACACTTGGCCTTGTTTTACTTATTTCGCTTCCCAGCGTTGGCTCCAAATTAACGAGGACGATGTCATATTGATGAATCTTCATTCCCAATTTGATTCTTCTTCAAAAAAATCTGGCATCAACAATTCATCATCTCCGTTATTTCGCATTTCTTGGAATGATTTTGCCCAATCAGCTCGAGGTTTTGAAATAGGTTCTATGATGATATAGTTTTCTTCCATTCTCATATTGACAGTATCCCCGATATCGTACTTTTCTAGAATCGTTTTACTTAGCCGAATTCCTTTTGAATTACCTATTTGGATTATTTTGGTTACCATGTTCAACTTTTATCTGACAAAGTTATTACATTGTAATCACATTTGAAAATTTATTTTATTGGTAAGATTTGTTGAGGCTTGGCTTGGATATCTATCTCACATAAAAGACTTTCCATAAAACCCCGGTCCAGCGGAGCGATATCATAATAGCCATGGCCGATAGCCTACGGATACGATAAGCAAGGGATACCCCTTTAGGCGGTATTTTTGCCATAAACGCAAGAATGATAATAAAAGCTAAAGAGGGCCACAGCTAATTTCACGCAAAGACCGCAAAGGTATATCACAGAGATCGCAAAGAAATTTCATAAAACTATAACTGTTAGCGCAAGTTTGCAACTTGTGCTTTACCGACCAAGCCCTATTTCACGCAAAGTCCGCAAAGGTTTTCAAAAAGACCACTGTTAGCGCAAGTTTGTAACTTGTGCTTATCAACATATACATAATAGCCCTGGGCTCTAGCACGCCGATACCAAACCAAAGGGATACCCTTTTTGGCGGCATTTTTGCGCAAATCAGCAAAAATGGTGTCGAAAGCGATATCCTATCTTAATTGGGACCCCTCTTCAAACCCACCACCCAGGATGGGCTGGCATCTCTTTAGAAATGTGATTGAGGAGTCATCTCTTTTGGCGGCATTTTTGACCTAAATCTGCAAAAATGGTGACAAAAGCTAATCCCCCCCTCAATACCGAATATCCATAGACACCATATCCGGCTGGATATTGATCTTGAAGGCCTCGCCCCTTCCTCCATCCAGACAATAAAAATTTGCCAATGGCTCGCCCAATTCCTTTTTGAGCTTACTGTTGAGCTGGCTCTTCTTCACCGAAAAGGTGCCTTGCTCGTGGTACGGACGGACCAGATCATGGATGGAGGACTGATCCGCCGTGGGCTTGATCATTTGGTAGATGGACCAAAGCTCATCCCGGTGATCCGCCAGATCATTCAGGCTGACACCCTGCGAGTGCCTCAGAAAAAATATAAATAGCGTGGACTCCATCGGATTCAGATTGAGTTTTTTATCCCCAACCCATATGTCACCATTCGGATGGATTTGGATAGGCTTGGGGCGGACATTACGGGTGAAGCCCTGCTTGAAAAGTACCTGGGTGCGGATCGTCTCAAATAGCCCGATGGCCTGATCGATGATGTGATCATCCACCTGCTCCATCTGCATTTTGCTAAGGCAAGCGTGGCAGATATCACCGGTCCGCAGTTTGAGGATGATCTGCTGTTTATTCCCGCAGAAGTCATTTACACATCCGAGCGGTTCGTAATGGATATTGGGACTATCCATTTGGTCCGAACTCAACTTCATCAGGTTTTGTAAAATATTTTCTACGATCTGGTAGGCTACCGGATACTTGGCAGGCGCCTTGGTGTAGTAATCCCAGTCGCCCGTATGTACGAAGATATTACGCCTTTCATCACAATTACTAAACCAGTTCAGACCATTTTTCCTTTCTGTCAGCAAGACCACAAAGTCCTCCGCCGCAATGCGAAAAGCAGCCCGATAGTGATCACACAGCGAAAACAGCTCCTGAAAACTCAAGGGCTTCGCCCGCTTCGGATCAAAAGCCATTTTCTCCACCTGCGAGGCTACACCCGGAAACCGAAAACTATCCCAATACTTCGTCAAAAAGGGAAATGCCACGGAATCAAACTCATAACTGCTGCTCAAAAACTGGAGCGGCCCATCGATGGACTGCAGCAGCTCTCTGACATCTTCGAGATCTTCCTCTTTGTACTCAGGAGTTTTGATTAAGTGGACGTTCATCGTTGTTGTTTCGTTTTCAACTTATAACCCGCTCCATTTATAAAATATTGTAATTCCAAACAGAATTCCCTCTTAATATTTCCGTGTACTGAATGTATGGTAAAAATATCACTACACGGAAAGACAAAAATCCGTGACCAAAAAATCAACTACTACACATAAATTGAAAATTTTTTATATTTAAATAAATTAAATTATTTTTATTTGTTTATAGGTTTTTCTTAAAGAGACTCAAAACGATGGCTAGAATAGAAATAGAATAACTGATAGTCATCAGAAAACCACTGATCATAACAACATACACCATGTAATGCATACCCAACCATAAAAAATAGAGTCCACCAAAAGTGAGCACCACGGATACCAATGGTTCCCACATCAAAAAATTTTGAAGCACTACTGGCAACTTACTCCCATATGTCAAAATGCCAAGAATAAAAAATATTACAGAAAGACTCAAAAAATGTGTGTGCAACAGATTAAACATCTCGTGTTCTGATTTTTTGAATCTCATGATATTTGCTCCTGTGTCATTTTCATTGCCAAGGTATTGATCTTGAATACCTTGAGGTCTAGCATAGGTGGTGTGCCGTACGAAACCAATACCCGTGTAAAATCCAATTGATAAAACCAGTAAAAACAAAGCCACCAAAGATTTCAGAGCATTTGGCCAACTAGATAAAAATCCGCGGTTGATCATTTAGATTCTGTTTTGGTCAAATAGTTTTCTACCTCTTTCAGGGTAGCCCGCACTGCATCCGTCATACTTTTACATGAGATGGTGGCTCCTGATATACCATCAACATCCTTGCCGAGTGTGGGTCTGTGATGTGGTTGCAGTCCTTGGAACTGCTGTAACCATCGCTTGGTGCCTATCTGCCTCCCATGCTGCTCCCGATATATTAAAACCTTCGCTGCTAAAATTTCAAAACTTGGTGAAAACACAATCATATAATCAAAAACATTTTTCATGCTAGGTGCTTGGGATACATAGATATAGCCACCGAGCTGGGTGTCCTTCGTCACTCGAAAGAAGTTTTCGAAAAACCTAGAATCCATATGCTGATCAGTCTTCAACTTTTGATATACTGCATTTGCTCCGAAATATTCTGAAACCGTAAGCTCCACCTTTTGTCGTAAAGCGTCTGTCCATGTATAAGCCACGCCTAGAAAAACCACCAAAACGAAAAATAAAACCCTTATCATGGTATTAAGTACTTATTGATGACGGACTCAAGCTTTGCTCTGTCCCAAACTTCAGAGCCTTGGAGCAATATTTCATATAAGCTTTTGTCATCTACCCGTTTGTGTAGCTTTATGCTCGTAGATTTACCTAGCTTTTCTTCCCATATTTCCCTTACATTTGCCCACACTTCATGGTTGTGATTCCACCATTTTTGTGCAGATGCACAGTCTGAATCAGGTCTTCTTTTGTAGGTATTGTAGCCCTTTTCTTGTACTAAAAGCTTATCGCCTTCATCAGATCGAATAATTTTATCGTTGTCTTGTTCATGTAGCCAACCGTAGGGCATGATCGAGACCCTATTTCCTCGCTTCATTACGTTATAGTCACTACGTTTCGAAAACTCTCTCCTAGGTAGGGGACTATCTGCCTTATGATACCAAGAAGAGACACCATCTACATGGGTCCATGTGGCGGTGCCGCTGTAGCGAGGACTATCATCTACTTGGTACACGTACTGGGTCCACTTCCCCTTTACCTCCGATGCTATGAGGTCGGCGATGGTCCACCGGTAATCTTTATTATAAGAAAATTCATAGGCAGCCTCATACACCCAGTCTTGCCTCCAATGCTTGATAATGACCGAATCATTGATGATCAATAGGTGTTGAATCACAATTTTATCGTCAGATTCTTCGATGATCTCAGCCCACTCAAAAGCAGAAGAAGTATAGTCATAAGCTTTTTCATAGTCTACCTCCGGCGCAAAAGTCTCTGTATACTGAAAGCTTACATCAAAGCAGCCTTCCATCGCTCGGATTGCAAAAAGGTCAAGTTGCTTTTTCTCGTTTTGGGCCATGAGTCCGTAAGTACTTACTAAGAAAAAAGATACCATGTGTACAAAAATTCGAAAGTTCATATGTTTGTAAGTTTTATGAAATATTGATAATCAATTAAATAAAGAATATTTTCCATGCACTTTGAAAAAAAATCTGATACTCAATCGAGCAAAAAACTCAAACTCAAAATGTCACTAAAATGTAAAATCAAGGCAAAGGTAAAAAACTTTAATATTATTTGGACTAAATCTAATTAAATTTAATAATTTTGTGCCACCATTAAATCAAACATCTACATACATGAGCACAAAATTTACGCTATTAGCATTGGTCATTTTTTGCAGTCTAAACATTTACGGACAAATAGACCAAGTATCAGTTTCGTCAAACTATTCGATGCAAGCTTATTATAAAATAAGCACTGGCGAAGTAACCCAAATAGCAAATGATGCATGGGATATCGCCTTTTCGTCTTTGGGCCAACAAGATGGAGGGGTTTTCATCAACGAAAGTGCTGGCTCAGGTCAAACACCACTCAAATTGTTTCTGGCAGAAACCACAGATTGGAATTCGCCCATCCAAAACACCGCTATCTTTACAGAAGATAAAATCTTACACAATCCTGAAGAAAACTGGCAAGAAGGAGCTTTTAATACCGTAAAAGCCTCACCCTCACCATTTGACTATGGCTGGGGTATATACAGTCCGGCCACCAATTCTGTAATAGGACAAAAAATATTTGTCATCCAAGATCGTCAAGGATCTTTCTTCAAATTTCAAATAACTGCTCTTGAGGGTATTTCATATTCTATCCGATATGCAGGTTTGGATGGTAGCCAAGAGCGTACAGCCGTACTTTCTAAAAGGATAGGCGATGCAAGTTTGATATATTTTTCTTTCTCCACACATCAGGAAGTTTCTATGCCCACCGATTATGATCTTGTGTTTTGTAGATATACTACGCCCTTGGACGATGGCAATGGCAATATCCTTCAGTACCTTGTCACAGGTGTACTCACGGCGCCAGGTGTAGAAGTAGCTGTTGGAACTGGAGTGGACCCCTATGCAGCAGAGCTTGCTGACTATCAAAATCAGTTTACCATTCTCCCGACATCTATTGGTCACGATTGGAAGGCTTTTGGCTTTACTACGGGTTGGAGCGTATCGGAGGACAGAGTACAATTTATCAAAACGGTAAACGGAGAGGTATTCAAAATCATTTTTCTAGACTTCGAAGGCGCTTTTACTGGCATTACCACATTAGAAAAGTTTCCAATGGGGACCGTCAGCTCTCAGGAAATTTTGGATATTTCTTTCGAGACCTTTCCAAATCCTACCTCTGATAGACTATACTTCCAAAGCAAGGTAGACATTTCCAGTATAACGCTCTTAAACCTTCAAGGACGGACCCTAAAAACTTGGATCGATATACCTACCAATCCAGAAATAAACATTGAAAATATTGCTCAAGGTCAATATTTTATTCAGTTTAATTTAGTAAATGGTAGACAGATCACTAAAAAAATCATCAAAATATAGTTTTTAAAACCTTGATTTCATAGCTGCAAGATGGTCTCTCGGCCGTCTTGCAGTTTATTAAAGCCGTTTTTATGAATTTTACTTACACCATGTCTTTAGCAATTCTCACCTTTATTCCCTTTGGAATAATGAAGATCAGAGCAAGTTTTTCTATATCTCGAATGTATTCGCTATTGCTGGTTGGTCTACTATTTCATCTCTCTAGCCATGGGATATTTGCACAAAATGCCGATACGGTTACTTGGGATTTAAAATTAGAAGAATTTGTGATTACGGCGCAGTACGAGCCTACTCATTATAAAAATGCCCTCCACAATGTGGAGGTAATTACTCAAAACGAGATCAGACAACGTGGGGTCACGACCCTAGATCAAGCGCTTAGCATGACAGCATCTGTACGACTTAGGACGGACCCAATCCTCGGTACTGGCATCAGTATGAGGGGAATCGGTGCAAGTAATGTGGCCATCCTCATAGATGGGGTGCCAATCATCGGTCGATTAGATGGCGCGATAGATCTCTCCCAGATAGGTCTGCACCTTGTAGATAGAATCGAAATAGTAGAAGGGGCCCTGTCAAATATATACGGTAGCAATGCAGCAGGTGGCGTCATAAATATCATTTCCAAAAAATCACAGACCAGCCCTACACAAATCCAAATCAACAGCCAAATAGAAAGCATTGGGCAGCAACAATATGATCTTCACATAGGGAATAAGTTTGGTAATGTATTGGCACAGTTTAATGCCCGCTGGTTTGATTTTAGTCAGCATCCCGCCGATAGCATGAGATTACTTGAGACCATTAGCTTTCCGGACGGCTCTAGCACAACACGTGCAAAATATCCTTTTAATCCTAAAAGACAAAAATCTGTAGGAGGCCTCCTACGTTATGATTTTAGTGATGATCACTATATACTGGCAAGGTATCAATGGAATGATGAGTTGGTCTCTGACTTTGGTCCTTTGCGTCGTCCACAGTTCAGACCTTATGCAGATGATCAGTTTTTCGTTACAGAGAGAGAAGACATGACCGTACAGTATGTCAAAAAGTTTTCAACATGGCATCTTGACCTCACGAGTGCGTACAACAAATTTCTGCGCATCGTAGAAAATAAAAGATGGGTCGCAGAAACGGATGAATATGATCCTGCTCTTGCAAGCAGCGATACGACGATCTTTCAAAACTACTTTTTTCGGGGGGTCGCAAGCATACCTGTTTCTGCCAAGATTAAAGTTATTCCAGGGATTCAGTGGACCCAAGAAGTCGGTAGCGGGGATCGCATACTCCCTCCAGATTCTAGTTCTATGGATCGTGCTAAGTACACGGAGATTGCGGCATTTGTAGAGACGAAGTTTTCTCCTACCAAAAATATCGATCTCGCCCTATCCGGAAGATGGACCAGGCACAGCGTGTACCAAAATCAAATAACCCCTTCTTTGATGCTCAGATACCAGCTGCATGACCGCTGGTGGCTACGTGCTTCTTATGCACAAGGTTATCGTAATCCTTCTCTAAAGGAATTATATCTAGAATTCATTGATATAAACCATTACATCCTTGGGAATAGTGCTTTGCGCCCAGAAATATCTCATGATTATCAGACCACCCTCACCTATCAGCCCCATTCCAAATATAGTTTTTCAGTCAATCTATATAACACACAGATAGAACAAATGATTGGTCTTGTAGAGTTCGAGCCACTCCGATACCAATACGAAAATATTGACCGATATCAAGTAGCAGGTATCCAACCAAAATTTGATCTAAAGATGAAAGCCTTTACCCTTAGCGGTGGTCTGAGTATTGGGTATTGGTCCACCAATATTTCCTCCGGAAATGCTCCTACCAAACAGCGGGTCTTGGATTGGACCACACAAATAGGATACCATCTAAAAAAAATAGGGCTAGATCTTTTGCTCTTCCACCGATATCTTGGCGATCAATCTTCCTTCTTTCAAAATGGTGATCAAATTGATGTACGTGTCATCGACGGGTACCACCTTACAGATCTTTCTGTAGGAAAATCATTTTGGTCTGATCGAATAAACCTTCAGCTGGGTATCAGAAATCTCTTCAATATCCAAAATACAAACATCCAAGGAAATGGCACGGCTCAAGTCCATCAATCTGCTGGTCAAAATCCTGTAAGTGTAGGAAGAAGTGCCTTTCTACAGATTGGAATAAATCTGTAAATAAAACCCAACTAAAGTATGATTCTAGTTTGTAGCCAGGTATGAGCTATGATAGCTCTAGCTTCTCATCTTTTGTCAGAGCCTTATATCGTCCCTTTCCGAATCTAGTACCATTAAACTGCATCCCGATAGATTTAATTTGTCTTTCGTTTTCAGGCAAAAGATTGAAATCTTTACATTTTAGGCTACAACAAGCTTCATATTTGGCTTTACATTTTGGACATTGGATAAATAGTATATGGCAATAGGTATTTGCACAGTTTGTATGAGTATCACAAAGATCACCACATTGATGACATTTGGCTATCACTTCCTCACTGATTGATTCGCCTAATCTTTCGTCAAAAACAAAGTTTTTTCCAACAAATTTATTTTCAATTCCCAAAGACTTAGCCTGTCTGGCATACTCTATGATCCCTCCTTCTACCTGGTATACATTTTTAAATCCTCGATGTTTGTAGTAGGCACTTGCTTTTTCGCAGCGAATGCCCCCAGTACAATACATGACAATGTTTGCATCCTTTTTATCTTCGAGCAACTTCTCTACGACTGGTAAGGCTTCCCGAAAAGTTTCGACATCGGGGGTAATGGCGCCCTTAAAATAACCTACCTCACTTTCGTAGTGGTTTCGCATATCTACGATTATGGTGTTGGGGTCATCTGTCAGTTTGTTAAAATCTATTGCACTCAAGTGAACGCCTTTGTTGGTCACATCAAAACTTGCATCATCCAGTCCGTCGGCCACTATTTTTTGCCTCACTTTTACAGCAAGCTTAAAAAAAGACTTGCCATCATCTTCGATCGCAAAATTGAGTCTTACGCCATCAAGAAAGGTGATTTCCGATAATTTTGATCGAAAATCTTCTAACTTCTCACTCGGTACAGATACTTGTGCATTTACACCCTCATAAGATACATAAACCCTTCCGAGGGTTTCTACCTGATCGAGCAATAAAAAGAAATGATCCCGGAACAATTGGGGATTCCCAATTTTGGCGTATTGGTAAAAAGAAAGTGTGGTCCTGGGTGTTTGGTCCTTTTTTAAGTTTTCTAATAGCACCCGACGGTCCACTTTGTTGAACAAGCGTGGTTTTATCATTTTATATTTGAATTAAGCGCTTTTGCAGGAAGCGAATCCAACCATAATTTTATCAGGGCAAAATTACAACTTTATAAATGCTTTTTGGAAGACCTTTCCATTTTTTTCGGTGATTCTCATCATGTAATAGCCATTTGGTAGGTTCCGAACACCAATGGATTCGAGCAATTTGAGTGTTCGTTTTTCCTTTTGGACAATGCCCCCTACACTATTGAATATTTCCAAGCTTGTAGCATTGATGGTTTCTGGTATTTCTAACCAAAGTTCTTCACTCGTAGGATTTGGATAAAGCCTGATGTCAAAGTTTACTTCATCCACACTAGTCTCCACGTATTCCATTGCTGCCTGAACGGCCCTTAAGGCATTGATACGACCATGTCCAAAAACGGCATTCGGGATGTTTCCACCTAAAATATCACCACAGTCTTGATCGCTCGTTAAAGGTTCGGCTGTAGATCGAATAATATCTTCTATGACTGCTACCTTACCTTTTAAACTAGGGTTTGCGGAGATCATCAAGGCCACTAGTCCAGCAACATGTGGGCCAGCCATACTTGTGCCGCTAAAATTTCTATATTCTCCATTTCTGATGATACTTCTTACCCCTTGACCTGGAGCCGAGATATCGGGCTTCAACCGACCACTACCATCCACCAATACGGGGCCCCTGCTACTAAAATTTGAGATCTCATCTGATTCGCGTGTACTTCCCACTGTAAAGGAGGATTTGAAGATGGCAGCTGGATTTTCTACAGTTTCACAGTTTGGACCGCTATTCCCTGCTGATACCACTACGAATATACCCGCATCTCTCAGATTCTGAACGGCCATATCCATGATGTCAAAATTACTTTGAACACAACCTTCCAGCTCTGGACAGCCCCAACTATTGTTGATCACATCTGGAGCCAACTCTGGTCTTGGATCCTGCCCATCTAGGTCTGTTGGGGCAAAAAACCATTCGAAACACTCTATATAGGTAGCCGGGGAGCCATATCCTGTCTCCATATTTCGACAAGCGATCCATTTTGCTTCTGGCGCCACACCGATACTGTTTTCTTCGTCACTTCCTACCATGGTACCCATCGTATGAGTACCATGATTGTTGTCGTCACATGGTTCTTTTAGATCTAGACCACAAGGATTGTTGTTAGGGCTAATGGTGGAATCTCCGTGTAATGGGCTAATCTCCCGAATTGCGTCATGCCAATGATAGTCGTGAGACACGGCCCCATTTTCCCAACCTCTATATTTTTCTTTGAGCGGGGATAGGTCCCATTCATATCCTGTATCTTGGCCAGCTACCACTACTCCAGCACCTTGAATGCCCATGCGCCATACGCTATCGGCCTCAATTTTGAGAATACCCTATGTAGGCTCTGGCTCTCTCGCTGAACCGACGGAAACTTCTTTGGTGTGTCGTGGCATGACTAAAGGAATGTTTACGCTTATCCACGCTACTTCATGTTGGTCTGAAAGCCACTCAAAATCAGCTTTGTCTACCTTCAATCTTAGTGCATTTACAAGAAAAAAACTTTGATAAGGTATAGCTTTTTCGGCAAAAGCCGCACGTAAGCGTGCTTGTGACTGCTCGGCCACCTGCCGAAGTCCTTGGTACAACATCTTCGCTCGTTGATCCTTGGACCAATTAAGCGCATTAGCAGGAAGTACATATTGACCTTTTATTCTGACCAATACATCAATTTCTTCGGATTCCGAAAAAGCCAATTTGATCTGTTCAGCATCATACACTGCTTGTGCTGAAGATACAAATGGCAACATGTACACCAACACAAAAAATATTCTCAATATCATAGTTAATTTTTATTATCCCTATTGACTGCCTTTCCTTTGATTTCGAACATCACATCAAATTGTACTCGAAAAAAGAAACTAAGCTAAAATGATTGGCTTACACCTAGTATTCGAAATCTTACCCTCAGCTCGATATAATGCACCGTTTTTCAGTACAAAAAACTTAGACTGCAAGCAGCCGCCTTCATCAAAAAATTATTTACATACCAAAAGAAAAAGTATTTCTCCACATAGCCGTAATGGAATACCTGTATTTTTAAAATAAAATACCAAAATCGCAATTTACATCCTTAATAAATAGTTTTTTCTTGGGCTATTGTCTCGGTGGGCGACGGGACAACACAAACTTGGCAAAATATTTGATATTACAAATAAATAAAATATGTAAGGATGCAAAAATACGTATTCATAACTGTTATTTGTCTACTTAGTCAGACGTCGTGGGCCAATACTCCGTTGGCATAAGCCTATATATCTAGGTACAAAGACATTGCTATACAAGAAATGCAGCGCACCAGTATACCAGCCAGCGCTTCTCCGGAGTAGATAGGTCATAGGGTGGTATCCAATGTGGTCCGTACATATGATTCGCACGAGCGACCTTCGGCAAAAGCTTATGACCATCATAGACATGATTCAGACTCGGCATGAATCCGTACATAAATATACACATCCCTAGGGTAGATGCCTTCATAATGCGTTGGTACATGGTCGGTATGTTTTTATTTTATTTTGAAATATTAGCCTTGAGTTCTGTGTAGACTTTGAAAAGATGTTAAAAAACACTTCTCAATCCCCCTACCCCCACAAATAAAAATTCTCGGGGACACAGCCTGCTACGCTGCGGAAGTGGTCTTCGATGAAGGGGAGGTCCTGTTCGTAGTTGCCACTCGGGTAGAAGGGCTCGCTGTAGGTGACTCGCTTATTACCAAAATCAAACCGAACGAGGATAAGGGGTATCTTGGCTTTATAGGCGATGTAGTAGAAGCCGGAGCGGATGCCCTCGGTGCGTTTTCGGGTGCCCTCGGGTGCAAGGGCGATGGAGATTTTCTCGTGCTTGTTGTACAGATCTACCACGGCATCTACCATATTCGAGCTTTTACTTCGATCTACGGGGATGCCCCCGGTCATGCGAAAAAACCAACCGAATGGTGGCTTGAAGAGGCTGTGCTTGGCGATGTACTGCACATCCATGCGGTAGCCGATTTTCATCAATACACCGAGGGGGAAATCCCAGTTGGACGTATGTGGCATCACGATATATAGTTTTTTGGGATCCTTCACTGGAAAATTACCCTCGATGCGAAATCCCCACAGTTTGATCAAGCTCCTACAGATCCATCGTATCATTTTGCATAAAATTTTACCCAAAGTAAAGACATATTTCTGGATTCTCAAAATATTATCCCTCTACTCTGGTTTTATGCCCAAATATTCGAAAATAGCACGACCAAAATCCTCTGCCCTTTGGTAGGGAATCTCCCTCGCGGTCATACCTGGCGCATATAAGATGTAGGGTACGATGAGCTGATCCCGCCTGAATCCGCCGTGGCCCCCGCGATAATTATTCACGAATGCTTCGTAATCTTTTGCCAGGTCGTAGCCAGCCTGCGAGGTCAATAAGAGATCTCCACAGTCTGGATGCTGGATCACTTCCGCAAGTCGGTACAGCGCATCTGGGTAATCCGTCCCCATGCTTTCCTGCTGCCATTGGGTGAGCGGCCAGAATTGTCCATCCATCATCCGCTGGAGCGAAGGCTGCTGATCGTAGCCCAAGGGATCTTTGCCCTGTATCGTGTAGCTCGCTTTATCGCCGCGGATGCTTACGGTGGCTATGCCCTTGGCGCTGTGGATTTCGTATTGCGCTGCATTTTTGCGAAGAATGACATGTTCTATACCTTGCATTTTGGTGAGTACTTTCGGAAAATCTATTTTGCCACGGGGCGTAGGGAAATTGCGGAGCTCCTGATAGCCAAGGCGTGTACCCCATGTTTTTTCGCGGTCAATATTTTTGGGCCGTAGGTAGAGCATGCCTGATAGATTGCCATTGATCACAAAAAATCCATCTAAATTTCGGTAGTCGGATATCGGTTTGGTGAAGGCTGAATTCCACAACTGTAAGGCTTTGCCACGGTCTACTGTGAGTCCGGTCAGTTTTTGGATTTCTCCACATACATCGACGTTTTCGTACACATCAGATACGCCGTGGTCCGATATGATGGCGAGGGCTCGCTGCCCGGACTGACCATTCGCCTCGATGGCCTGGAGCAGCCGACCGATCTGTGCATCGATGTGCCGCAGCAGCCCAAAATAGTCCATGGAGGTGCCTTCTACGTGATTGGAAGCATCCATGGAGGGATAGGTGATCCACTGTACCTTCGGATTTTTCTTCAGTTGCTCGATGGCCATATCCGTCACCAAGGTTTCGTGCTGGAAGTGGTCCTTTGCCATATCTTCTCCGATGAAGGGCACCTGCCGAATCACGCGGACAAAGGTCTCATCCGGATACTTGGCTGTGGTGTGGGCCCATCCCGTCATCTCCGCTTCCTGGACACCGCGATTCATATAAGAATTGATGCTGCTGGTATACGCTGGTGCTACCCGCTCGAAAAGTGTGGCAGGTCGTGGGTTCAGGTCGTGATTCATCTGTACATTGGAGCGTCCCACATAATTTCGCAGATTACCTACCTTCCTATTCCGGTCAAACCACCGCAATCCCAATACCCCACTCTGTGCTGCACTGACACCCGTCAAAAATGGGTAAAATGCATATCCCGTCATACTCGGAAAACTGGCGATGCCGCTTCGAACGTAGAGGCTGTTTTTCATCAGTTTTTTGATGTTGGGCAATTGTCCTAGCTCCAAGGCTCGCTCAAGAGGGGGAGCACCCAGTCCATCGATCAAAATGATGGTGACGCTGCGATCTTGCTGTGCCCAGATAAGACCCGAAGGAAGGCAGAGAATGAGCCAGACCAGAATCCAAATATTCATGAAATCATTTTTTATTGAACAATGAAAGCAGACCTTAGAATCCCATTGAGGGATGTTTCCTCTCACGGCCAAGGAAAGACTACACCTCGTCTCTGGTTTGGAACCATGGCCTCGGATCGATGTTCGTCTGCTGAGAGATAAATTATTTTTATACTTTTACATCACCAATTCCAATTACATGAGCAAACATACATGGTTTTTAGAGCTTTGCCAAATGTACGACCTTTGTTGACTGCATAATCCTCCGCTATCTGACCTTGGGATCATCAAAAAAAATACTGCTTGTAGCCAATAGCACCTGGAATATTGCCAATTTTCGGAGAAATATCCTTCGGAGGCTGCTCGAATTGGGACATCAGGTCACGGTGTTGGCTCCGATCGATGCCCACATCAGCTACCTCGATGAGTTCCCCTCGGTCAAACACATCCACCTACGGACTTTGGATCGAGATGGGACCAATCCCTTAAGAGACCTCTTTTTGATCCTCGAGCTCATACGGAAGTACCGCATCCTATCACCAGATCTAATCCTACACTATACCCACAAGCCCAATATCTACGGTGCTGTAGCAGCACGAGTTTTGGGCATTAGCAATGTCTCGGTGGTGACGGGATTGGGCTACGCCTTCATTCAGGAAAACTGGATGTCAAAACTGGCCAGATCACTGTACTACCTCACCCGCGGATGCAGGGACCACATCCTATTTGAGAATGAAGACGACTATCAATATTTTCTCGATCAGGGCTTGTGCGGAAAAGATCAGGCTGACTTTGTCAAGGGCTGTGGGGTAGATCTTCGCCACTTCGTGCCCAGTCCGATGCCAGCGGATGATGCAGTGCGGTTTACATTTATCGGTCGCCTGCTGCATGACAAGGGGATTATCGAGTTTGTGGAGGCTGCCCGAATATTCAAGGCGGAATTTCCGAATACCCATTTTTCCGTCCTTGGTGATTTTGACCCTGAGAACCCCTCCTCCATCGACAAGGACCTTCTTTTGGGTTGGATAGAAGAAAAAGTGATCGAATACCACGGCTTCGTCAAAGATGTGAGGCCCTACATTGCCGCTAGTCACTGTGTGGTGCTGCCATCATATAGGGAAGGTCTGCCGAGAATCATCCTCGAGGCCATGGCGATGGCTCGCCCTGTGATCACCACCGATGTACCCGGCTGTAGGACTACTACCATATCCGGTGTCAATGGTACTCTCGTCCCCGCAAGAGACATTCCAGCCTTGGTGACTGCTTTCCGGGATTTCGTACAGATGACCCCTGGTCAAAGATTTCAACAAGGTCTCCAGGGAAGATCCATGACCGAATCCTACTTTGACGACCGAATCATCGCCAACGAGCTCCTCCAAAAAATTGGGATCATTGGATCGTAGTAAAAGCCGATTTCTCGCATAGCTCGAAATGACGGCTTTTGGTGTTTGGAAGGAACATTCCTTGGTTCAAAGACCCATTTTTAGAATAGCTATTTTTGTTTGGAAAAGGCATACGCCAAATGAAAAGGCCGATTTCTCGCGTTGTTTGGAATGACGGCTTATGGTGTTTGGGAAGTCACATTCCCTTGTGAAAAGACCGATTTCTCGCATTGTTTGGAGTGACGGATTATGGTGTTTGGGTAGTCACACCCATTGGTTCAAAGACCGATTTCTCGCATAGCTCGAAATGACGGCTCGCTGGTTTGGATAATTGGTGGGAGGGGAGATGGGCGGCAAAGCGTCCACCTCCCCTCCCCCTTGTTTTTTTAAAAAAAACATCGAAGTCATTTCGAACGAAGTGAGAAAACTGCAAAGATCCCACAGCCGCAGGGAGAAAACCTGACCACAAGAAAGAAATACATACGCCAAATGCACACGCCGATTTCTCGCACAGCTCGAAATGAGGACTCAAATCTTTTTACTAAAAATATTTGTTGAAATACTCCGAAAAATCGACCTACTTTTGCAATAAAATTTGGTGGCAGTAAGCGAGCCAAACCATCGTATGATCATACCTAACTAAATCAATCGCATTCATGAAATCAATGAAATTTGGTACCAAAGTAATTCACGCAGGCATTGAGCCGGATCCAAGTACGGGAGCCATCATGACCCCCATTTTCCAGACTTCCACCTATGTACAAGCCGCTCCCGGCGACCACAAAGGCTACGAATATGCTCGTACCCAAAACCCAACGCGGGGGGTACTCGAGAAAAATCTGACAGCCCTAGAAAATGGCGTCGATGCCATCTGTTTTGCCAGTGGACTGGCTGCATTGGATGCTATCCTGAAACTATTGAGCCCAGGCGATGAAGTCATCTCTACCAATGACTTGTATGGTGGCTCGTACCGACTGATGACCAAGATCTATGCGCAGTACGGCATCACGTTTAAATTTATCGACCTGCAAGATGCGTCTAATCTATCCTCCGCACTGACCAGCCAGACAAAGATGGTTTGGATCGAGACGCCAACCAATCCGATGCTCAACATCGTGGATATCGAAGCCATTGCTACCCTAGCAAAAAATCACCGATCAGATATGATGGTCTGTGTGGACAATACCTTTGCATCGCCATACCTGCAGACTCCACTTGACTTGGGAGCAGACATCGTCCTTCATTCTGGCACTAAATACCTCGGCGGACACTCTGACGTCATCCACGGAGCCGTGATCTGTAAAGACCAAACCCATGCAGATCGTCTGCGATTTATCCAAAATGCGGCTGGTGCAGTGCCAGGTCCACAGGATTGTTTCCTCATCCTACGTGGTATCAAAACGCTGCACATCCGCGTAGAGCGAGCATGTCAAAATGCCCGACGCATTGCCGAATTCCTAAAGGCGCATCCTCGGGTGAGCAAAGTGTATTATCCTGGTTTTGAGGAACATCCAAATCACCACATCGCCGCAAAACAAATGCGTGACTTCGGTGGTATGGTATCTTTCGACCTTGTGGACAATACCTACCAGGCTGCCGAAAAAATACTTTCTGGTACACACTATTTCTCCCTTGCCGAAAGCTTGGGCGGTGTGGAATCCCTCATCGGCCATCCTGCCAGCATGACCCACGCCTCCATTCCAAAAGAAGAAAGACTTAAAGTAGGACTTACGGACTCCCTTATCCGACTCAGTGTCGGTATCGAAGATGTAGAAGACCTTATCAAAGATTTAGACCAAGCCCTTATGGCGTAGCTGATTTGTCGCACTGCTTGAAATGATGGCTTGTCGTCGTTATGGAAGTAGAACGCCCTATTTCAAAGGCTTATTTCTCGCGTTGCCTAAAAAGACTTCATGTAGCTGTGGAAATGAAGACATGGACCTAGTTTCATAGGCCGATTTCTCGCGATGCTCGAAATGACGGCCAACGTTGGGGGATGAACAGGGGGAATGGGGACTGGCGCTACGTCGCAGTCCCCATTCCCCCTTCATTTTTTTTTACAACCAGCACAGTCATTTTGACCGTAGTGAGAAACCTAACATTCCCATGACCGAAGGGAAAAAACCGCTAGCGTCCAACGACCAGCGGGTAAAAACTGTAAATGTCCCACAACAATGGGAAATAACAAGAAAAGCTACATTTAGATTTCAAGCATAGAAATCCAATGTTAGCAGTAATTTTTAAAATTTTGTTTGCCTTTTTGGTATATTGGCATATTTTTTTCATATTTGTGCCTAATTAATAATATGTACCTAAATGAGTTGGATTTCTAAAGACTTAATGTCAGGTTTGGGTGTCCCCGTTCTACTATCAATCATCAACGAAGGTGAAATCTATGGTTACGACATCATCAAGCAGATTCGTGCTCTCACTGATGATCAAATCTCCTGGCAAGAGGGATCCTTATATCCCCTACTCAATAAACTGGAGACGCGAGGTTGGATCAAAAGTGATTGGAAAAAATTGGATAAAGGTGGCCAAAGAAGGTACTATACCATCACAGAAGCTGGGGTAGACGAATTACATTCTCGCCTAGCTAGTTGGAGATTCGTTACAGATACCTTGCTAGAGATCAATAGTAACAATCCTAAATGTTTGGATATTCTATTGGGCACAGAAGAATCTTAAGCTGCTTACGCTTATCTTATTTCCTACGTTTTCGTTTTAGCGGTGTTGATCGATTAGGATGGGATTGCCATCTGGATCTAGTACGATGATACTGGCTGGTCCCGTTGTACCTTCCTCTACCCTGTACTGAAGGCTAATACCCTTAGAGAGAAGTTCTTCTTGAATTTTACGAACATCCTGGAATTTTTCGGTGGGCTGCGCATTTTGGTCCCAACCCGGATTAAAGGTCAACATGTTTTTGTCAAACATGCCTTGGAATAGGCCTACTACCGCATCGCCATTTTTCATGATGAGCCAATGATGTGCCATATCTCCCCCAAAAATCGAAAAACCAAGTGCTTCATAAAAAGCACGAGAAGCCACCAAGTCTTTGACTGTCAGGCTAATAGAGAATGCACCTAAGGTACAAGCTTGGGATTTAGGGGCCTTTACGCTGGTCTTTTTTCTTGCAGTCATACTTCTATTTCGACACGAAAATAGATAAAGCTTGGAAAAAGAACACGGTATCCGGTATTTTTTTTCTGACGGTACCATCTGTGGCACTAATTTTGGTACTTCTTTTGAAAATAAAGATCACTTGATGGATCTATCTTCACTGGATTGGTTTTCGATACTTCATCTTTGTGTGGAAAAACTCATGGGACCATCAAAAAAAGCTTGAACACATGAAAGGAATAATCTTAGCGGGTGGTTTGGGTACAAGGCTCTATCCACTGACATTGGCGGTGAGTAAGCAGTTGATGCCCATCTACGACAAACCCATGATCTACTATCCACTCTCTACGCTGATGAGCGCCGGTATCCGTGAGATAGCCATCATCTCTACCCCCGAAGACTTGCCCAATTTTAGAAAACTGCTCAAAGATGGGAAGGAAATAGGCTGTCAGTTTTCCTACATCGAACAGATGATTCCAAATGGCCTTGCCCAAGCTTTTGTCCTAGCTGAGGAATTCATCGGAGGAGATAGTGTGTGTCTGATATTAGGTGATAATATTTTCTACGGAAATGGTATGCAAGAGCTTGTCCAAGGAGCTACGAATCCTGACGGTGGCGTCGTCTTTGCCTACCAGGTAGCGGATCCAGAAAGATATGGTGTGGTGGAGTTTGACCATCAATTTCGAGCCCTTTCCATTGAAGAAAAACCAAATTTTCCGAAATCGAATTATGCTGTGCCCGGGCTTTACTTCTACGATAATTCGGTCATCGAAGTCGCAAAAAACCTCAAACCGAGCAAGCGTGGTGAATACGAAATCACCGATGTCAATAGGCACTACCTAGAGCTCAATAATCTCACCGTGGCGGTAATGGGCCGAGGGATCGCATGGCTGGATACGGGTACACATACTTCGCTGATGCAAGCCTCCCAGTTTATCCAAGTCATCGAAGAAAGACAGGGTCTCAAGATCGGCTGTATCGAGGAGGTGGCCTTTGAGCAAGGATTTATCGATACCGACCAACTCGAATGGCTGGGTCAAAAATATTTGAAAAGTGGATACGGTGAGTATTTGCTCAATGTGTTGAAGTTTTACCACGAGAGATTCTAGCGATACCAATATCCTTAATTTTTGGAAATTTTCCTTTTTATCAGCGTGGAATGACTCCTGCTTGAATCTTTATCCGTACTTTAGCCTTTGATTTGACAAATAAGTACTCCAGCGAAATATGAATAGAAGAGTTTTTATAAAAAATGCAGCCATTATAGGCAGTAGCCTCTCTGTGCTGCCTTCATTGTCCAGCTTTGATATGAATACCACACACCTTCCTTCTGAGATAGGCCTCCAACTTTGGACGGTGAGAGATGCCATGAAAAAAGATCCTGTAGGCACTCTAAAAGCAGTCAAAGACGCTGGTTATACCCACATAGAATGCGCGGGTTACGAAGCTGGAAAATACTATGGATTCACCGTAAAACAATTTGCCAACATTCTCAATCGTGTGGGACTGAAAATGATCAGCAGCCATACCCTGATAGGGAATCACGCTCCCGACCAGAAAAATACGATGATCAATAACTGGGAGGCCGCCTGTGCAGATGCCGCTGAAATCGGTCAATCCTACATCGTCTGTGCCTACCTATTCGATTTCGAGCGAAAGGGGATCGATGATTATAAAAAGCATGCCGAACTCTTCAATAGATGCGGAGAAATATCTAAAAAATATCAGATACAATTGGCTTATCACAACCATGACTTCGAATTTTTGGACCTTGGGGGAGAAATCCCATTCGATGTCTTACTCGCTGAGACTGATAAGGACCTTCTCCACTTCGAGCTAGATCTGTATTGGATCAAAAAAGCAGGAAAAGATGCAGAAAGCTATTTCCGAAAAGCTCCAGGAAGATACCCTCTTTGGCACGTCAAGGATATGGATAATACCCCAGAACAATACTACACCGAAATCGGCAATGGAATTATTGACTGGAAAAAAATGTTCGGCTTCGCTAAATTAGCTGGCTTGAAGCAATTCTATGTAGAGCAGGATGACTGCAAGGGTAGATCTCCGCTCGAAAGCATTCAGATCAGCCAGCGATATTTGTCAACGATGTAATAATCACTGAATATGATGAAGGCGACCATTTTGAGGTCTCAAATCCCATTCAATTAAAAGTGAATTAGATGATGCGATCTTCGAATATTGAACCCTGTTTTACCTGATTAAAAATATGCTCCCAAAAATATAGCCCGTGAGTGCACCATCCAATACGCTACTTTCTTCGATCAAACTAAGTCGATTGTTGCTCCCAGTCATCATCGGATTAGGTGGAGTAGTCTACCTGATGTACACTCAGCTAGATTTTGAAGAGATCAGGCAGCTGACCTGGACAGGAAGCACTACTTTTTGGCTGGTTTGTGCAGTGATTTGCTATGTATTGCGACACTGCTTTTATGCGTGGAGGCTTCAAGTCATGACCGGCGGATTTTTTGGATTTTTGAAAAGTATGCAGCTTATTGGCATTTGGGAGTTTTCATCCGCGATTTCACCTACGAATATTGGAGGCTCTGGTGTGGCACTTTATTTTCTCTCCAAGGAAAAACTCAGTGTAGCACGTACGGTGACCATTGTACTTTATTCAATGATATTGGACACCTTGATCTTCATCGTATTGATGCCACTATTCTATATTCTTTTTGGGAGTCTCGTCATACGCCCAGAAGGTGATCCCAATACGCTCGGGTTCGTATCTACGTTTTGGACCGTACTCGCGGCCATGTTTGCGTATGGATTGTTTTTTTACATCGGTTTGTTTTTACGGCCTGGGGCCATCAGCAAGACCATTATCTTTTTTGCGAACATACCTTTGCTGAGGAGATTTCGAGCATCCTTGGAGAAGACTGCTGCGGATATTCCAATCGCGGCCGAGGAGATCAAAAAACAAAATTGGAGCTATCATTTTTGGAGTACACTACATACTTTGGGGGCATGGGTACTTCGATTCGTAGCCATTTCCTGCATCATTATCGCCATCGTCCCGGGTGTAGAGGCAGGTTGGTTTGACCATGTGATCCTCTGTCTTCGCGGGATGGCTATGCATGTCATCACTACCTTCAGCCCTACACCAGGTGGTAGCGGTGTGAGCGAATATCTATTCGGCGGCTTCTACGGCGACTATGTGCCGACAGGCATCAGTAGTTTGGTCGCACTCGTATGGCGGCTGAACACCTACTATCCCTATCTATTGCTTGGAGCCATGATCATCCCAATCTGGATCCGATCGCTGGACCAAAGGGCGGATTAAATGAAAAGCAAGCTGCAAGATGCCTTACTGCCAATTTCCGAATCTTGTCATTCATTGCGCTAATTAATTTGAACGGAAAATTGCCATTGAAAGGTACACGACCACATTAGCGACGAAAGACATACCAAATCTCTCAAGAAAAATACAATCCTCAAAGTCCCTATCTCTGATCTGGTGGCCGGTATTCAAAACTCCCAAAGTCAAGTACCAAATGCTAATTTATTTATCGCCTAAATACATATCTAAGTATCTCAAGCCTAGAATTTTTAGACACAAAGGACAGAATAAGCTTTATCTGTCTGAAAAGGTAACGCTACATAAACTATGGAAAATTGGCCTTGTTATGAATGGATATAAAACAAGATTAAACTTCCAGAAGATATAGATATAGCCTATAAAAAGCAAGACAGACCCCATCGTATGTATGCTGGTGTTCTTTGGTAGAGTAACTAATGCTTTGCCGAGCAGGAAGCTGATATTTTACATTTCAATTATTACCTCGATGTTAGCTATGTCAGAAATGACTGCAATATATAAGAGCCTGAGTGATGAGTCAAAAGTAATGAAACTATGCCATGGATTAAACCAATACATCATCTTTGTCCCGAGTTGCGGGGCTTTGGGCGAGAAAGCTGTTGGTGGCCGGCATTTTCTGTCTTTGTAGGTTGGGTGGATCTGCCTGGTAAAATCAAACACTTATTGGGTTTATACTGCCTACTAAGGATTATTCAGGCAGGTTTCACTGCGAAATGTTTTATCTCAGTCATCGAGGTCAAGATTCCCAGTGCCTTCTGATCTAAATTCATTTAGATGTACAGTTATACCCAATGCATGCATTAGAGATTTGAAAATTAGGAAAGATGATATCAACTTTTTCGTAAATTTTTTTAAAAAATCACTCCATCTTATTCCCCTTGCTAATATAAAAATACGACCTCTTTCTATCGTCACCGCATCTTGTCTTTAATTATCAGATGGCATAGGTCCGATTTATGTTAGCTACCTATAAAGCTTGATCTTCTATTATCTGACGTCCACTGATGGTCTGGTATATGGGCTAATGAGCCATTTAGGGTACTGCCTTATACACCATACCGACGAATAGGAGGCATGATCCTGCTCACGGCCTGCTATTTGCTTTTACATTTTTTCTAATAGATCAATGTACTCGCTGTAGTTTGGAACTTTGATGATTAGAGAGTTCAACAATCTCAAGTCTTCTAGGAATACCTCCTTATATAATTTATTCCGTTCATACCAAATATTTGAATATTAGGTGTATAGCTCTTTGGCTTTATCCATGTCGCCATTCAACGCATACCCCAATGCCAGATTGGTATTAATCCATGTATTAAAATTCCATATTTCAAGTCCTCTATTCGCATATTCGATGGCTTCCGAAGGATTATTCACCAGCAAACTATACCATGATAGACCACCGAGATAATTTGATTTTCTTGCCAATCCATCATTTGGATTAGCGTAATAGTCTTCTAAACTGTTTGTGATAGAAACAAGCTCTTTATATTTTTTTACGATCTTGGGATAATCTTTTACCTCTTTAAGTTTGTTTTCCTCTTCCCGTATTGCTTTAATTTTTTTGTGAATCAGTGGAAATTCATACTTTATTCCATCATTATTGACGAGAATTTCAATAATTACAGGTCTTTGTCTTGTATAGGTATACATAAACTCCAAATTTCCGAGTTTTCGATTTGAATTAGTAAATCTAGCAAGACCCAGTGTACCCTCCACGCTAAAACCGTCACTTAATCTATCTTCAAAAGTTGTTTTGCCACTTTTATTATAAAGCTTCGTGTACTTGTCAAAAACGGCTTGAATTTCATTTACTTCCTTTTGTAGCCCTTTCGTCATAAAAGGTTTCAATAAATCGATGTTGAATGTTTTAAACCCTAATCTGATAGAATCAAAAGCTTTACTATCCTCATTTGAGTCAACTTCTTCAAAAACCATCTCCTGAAAAACTCTGCTTTAATTGGATGCTCCTTTTTGATTTTCGTGTAACTTAATTTGACCTATGAGTGTAAAACTCATAAAAACTAAAAATATCGTTGGTATTGTTTTCATTTAAAAATTATTTTTGTTTGAGATAATGTTTTCGGACTTTGCGTTCGGTCAGGTTTCTGAGCACAAAACTGTCAACCTGCACTACACTTGCATAGAAGGTCCAAGTTTGCACGTCACCCCGCCTGACGCAAAACCGTTGTTTGGCGTTGGTTTTTATTATCTGTCAAGTTTAAATGTTTTGATTAGGTAGAGTAAAGGACTAAGAATAATGTGCTTTATAATTAGGTTTGTTTTTTTGTGATTTTCCAATTTAGAGGTCAATTTTGGTGCGTAGAGATAATATTTTTCTATAAATAGTCTGCCTAATTTCGTCTTAGTTAAAGTGGCATCTCTAAAATCCCTAAAACTACATACTTCTTCAGCATAAAAATCCTCATAACATAATGTTGCTATGTAGCATGAACCGCTTGTATTTTTAGTCTGCTGAGTTGTTCTAGGAGCTTCGTATTTAGAAGATTCATATTTGGGTACGTCAAATGATTTCATATTAGGTTGCGGTTTAACTACTGGCCTAACTTCAACTTTTTTTACAGGTTCGGTTTTGTCTTCATACCAACCAGAAAGTTGCAAATAACATCTTTCCTCAATATCACTGTCGTTGGGTTTCCACCATTTTGCTAAACTAAGTCGAATAAGTCTGCCTCTTGGAATAACAGGAAGCGGGTTTTGATTTCCTTTGTAAACAATTTGTTTTGATACCCCATTGTTTTCATAAATATATGAGCCATTTGAAAATCTTAAATCAACATCAGAAATCCAAAAACCAACACTATGGGTTGGATAGTTTCTAATATCCTCGGAAAAATATCCTTTCCCGTTTCTTTGCCATAGAATTTTCCCCTCAAAAATATTTTTTATGTTATTTCTCCAAATCGGAACACCCATATTCTTAATATAGGTTTCAAGAGCATAAATTCTCTTTACAAACTTGGAAGAATTAACTGTTACATCTTCATTATGTGGTTCTCTTATATTAGCATTTACAGTAAAATTAATATACCAAATATCTCCAATATTATATGGAGTATCCACAGGCTGATAAAATCCTCCAGGATTAAGTAATCTAATAAATTGTTTATTGTTTATGCAAATAGCTCCAACACAAACTTGTGTAGTGCCGTATTTTGTTTTTGATAGAATTAATACATCCATTACAAGTGTGTGATTTTGTAGTTAAAATTATTCATCAACTTGTCGGCTACAATTGAACGATGACAAGCTTCTGGATGCTCTTCCACGCAGAACAATGCTACTCTACTAGCTCCAATGTTGTCAAGACTTTCAAAAAATTTATCGAAGTCAAATTTTTTAAGTATCCTGTTCTTGTATTCTATGATGAATATTTTCCCTAGCTCTTGTCTTTCTCTTTTTAGTTCCCCTTTTTCCTCATCAATTTCTTTTTGAAGTTCTCTTATTTCAGTTGTCGGTGCTAAGTCAGGAACGTAGCCATATTTTATATCCAAATCATTCAGTTTTTGCTGAAGTCTATTACTGTTTACAAAAGAATATTTTGCACCTCTAACTCCTCTTCGTTGTCTTATGTCACAAAAAGTGTCAATGTTATTTTGTATGAGCTTATCAAAAAACTCTGTTTCAGTTGAATTGTAAACCCCAATTGTGAAAAATTCCATAATTTATAAGTATGCTTTTCTTGAAGTGGCGTTAATTGGATTTCCAAATAAGTCGTATTCTGAAAGTCCTTTGTTTAGCTCACTAATTACTGTTGATTGGTCTTTAAGTTTTCCTTTTTCGTCAATGTGCTTAAGAACAATGTTATCAGTGAATAGAACTTTTCCAATTAACTTACTTCTATGGCATTCACAAGGTTTACTTTCGCTACACATTATTACAACACTTATGTCTTTATTATATGCAGTTTTAAGTCTGTCAATGCCATTAAGAAAGAACTCTTTCGTTTTTACTGCTTCGTAGTCAACTTTTCCTTCATCGTCATAACAAGAAGTGTCCTTTGGTCTGCCACCGATTGTATCACCCATAAAAACATACTTTATGCCGTTTCCTTCCAAAAAGAATTTTAAGTCGTTTTGGTTGAACTGAGGATTAAATTTTGAATACGGTTGTGAACGAACGTCTATCAGGTATTCTATGCCGAAGTCTTTCAGTAAAGCAAGAAAATCCTCTGGCTTTCTGTTACCGTGTCCGATAGTATAAAGTGGCTTTTTTTTCATACTTCAAATTTATGATTATTTGTCTTTGTTTCTTACTATTTTAATTGTCCGTACTGTCGCCCTAAAATGATACCCAACTGACCTATACCCACTACAATCTTATCATAAAGTTTCACTTTTCTCAATGTTTGTAGCACTTCCCTTTTACTGTTCAACTCGCCATACCACATTCCCGACACCTCTGTGGCGATATTCTGAAACCTCATATGTGTAGATAACGTAGGCATGGTCATTCTTTCATTTAATCTTACAAATCAAAATTTTGATGTTTGAAAAACCAATCGGTCCTTGGGTATATACTAGGTAGGGACCTCTTTTTCTTCTCGATGACAAATATACTGGCATTTTTTGAAATTAGATCCACGGGTATGAAAAAAGTTCTGTTTGGTTGGAAAACCTAGCTATTTGGTTGGCTTTTGGGTCGGGATCGGAAATGATTACAGGGGTGATGCTTTGATCGTTTTAGGAGGGTTTCAGTACCTCCATCATAAGTGGGACCTATCCTTCCATAGCTATACTGTTGCTGAAAATTGAGATTCTCCTTTCACAATAGATGGAGCTGATCAAATTTGCAAAAAATTCTGATAAAATTTCAAATAACTCATTTTCAATTGTTTATATTGAAATAGCCGTTAGTTAAACGTTTAGTTACGTTTATTTGCGTAAGTAAATGTAAAAAAGACGAATACCGGATTTGGGCCATCTCATATTTGCAGCGTCGTTTCGGATCAACACCACGGCGGTCCTGATGACACGTGATCTTTTAATTATTATTTATTTGTTTACCCGCCTCATAAGGCACAAATCTTTATCATCATGCAAGCATTAAAAAATTCCGTACAGCTGATTGGCAATCTTGGAAAAGATGTAGAAATCACTCACTTCGACTCTGGCTCCAAAAAAGCTACCCTCACCCTCGCTACCACCGAGTACTACAAAAATAACAAGGGCGAGCTCGCGAAAAACACGCAGTGGCACAACCTGATCGCCTGGGGCAAGACCGCAGAAATGATGGCGCAGGCCCTCTCTAAAGGTACACAGATCGCTATCCAAGGTTCGCTCACCTACCGCAACTACACCGATAAATCAGGTGCTACCCGCTACATCACAGAAGTCGTCGTCTCCGAATTTATGAAAATAGCCAAACCAGAAAAAGCGACGGCTGAAGCGCCATTTTAGGAAGAAAAATCACCCCCTCAGAAGTCCCTTTCGTGTACCTATGTAGAAAACAACTCTATGGGCGATTCTCTATACGGTGGATCGCCCTGTTTTCTATATCTTCAACATGCCCGTGACACCGTGGCCGCTCCGGAAAGACTCGATATATTTGGCAGCCTTCATCCTTGCAAAGTAAAACTGCTGGATTTTGATCATCAAAATAAGCTGAAAAGTACGGCGAGACTTGTTAGTTTTGTCATTCATAAAATTGTCGAGGAGATGGCTTTAAGAAATTCGTTTTGTTTGATTTTATTACTGTTGCATTTTACTGCATGGGGGCAGGTGCTTCAGCTGTCGGATATTATGAAAGGTGATGACTTCATCGGTCATAGTCCCACACAGGTGACTTGGTCTGCGGATGGCACAAAGGTATATTTCTATTGGAATCCCGAAAAACTCGTGGGCTCTGTACCCTACGAATACGATCTGAAATCCGGAAAAATAGCAAAGGTCGCAGACGGAGATCTACCGAAAATTAGGCCTGCTACCAGATACCACAGCCCTGACCGGTCCGTAACAGCATACATCGAAAACAATGCACTGTACCTTGTAGACGCCAAAACCAAAAGGGAAAAACTCCTTTACCGTGATCGGCAGCAGATGTCTATCATTCATTGGTCAGCGGACTCGAAGCTTTTGTTTCTTTCTATAGGAGGCCATATTTTCCAATACAATAGGATGGAGGGACAGCTACTCCAACTTGCTCAGGTTTCCAAATCCAATAAATCCAAAAGCGAGGAAAATAAAACCAAACCCGAAAGTCAATATCTTCAGGATGAAGAAAGTAAGCTACTCGAAGTATTCGGTATCCGAGAAAGTCGGCGGGATCATCGGACCAAGCTCAATGAAAAAATATCTCCCAAGTCTGAGATTCCGAGTATTTCTTACGAAGGAGAGCTAAGATTTGCAATGCCCGACCGCGAAGGGAAATTTCTTTTCTATGCCATCGAAAAACAAGAACCTCGCATCAATACGGAAGTACCTAATTATGTAGACAAATCAGCCTTTACAAAAATGCTTTCTGCCCGAGAGAAGGTGGGTTACTACAAGACAAGCCACCAGTTTTTTATCCATGACCTAGCCAAGGACACGAGCTATGCCCTGTCAGGAATAGAGACCTTGCCTGGCATCATGAATAAACCCGCTTATATGGCAGAGTACCACAGCTCAGATTCGCTAGCCTATACCCCCAATTATGAAAAACCGAAGCCCATCCAGATTCACGCTCCCATCATTTCGGATCGGGGGACCATCGCTGTAGAGGCACGGTCGCTCGATTTTAAAGACCGATGGATATTCCTGATAGATCCCTCTTCGGGAAAGCTGAGCTGTATCTTCCACCACCACGACCCAGCTTGGATCGGCGGACCAGAAATCGGCGGTTGGCCAGGTTCCCGTGCCAAGATGTTTTGGTTGCCAAAGTCCGAAACCTTGATTTTCAAATCTGAGCATGAAGGCTTTGCTCACCTCTACCAGTATCAGGGCGGCCAGATTTCAGCATTGACTCGTGGTAACTATGAAGTCGTCGAAACCGAACTTTCTACTGATGGGCAATCGCTCTACCTGACTACCACCGAGCGAGGACCCCACGAACGTCACTTCTACCGATTAGACCTAAAAACCCGAAAAACCGAAGCCCTTACAGAGGGGCGAGGCGCTTACGAATCTTTCCTTTCTCCAGATGAAAAATGGATAGCCCACCGATTCTCCATAGGAAATCAGCCGTGGGAGCTCTATCTGCAGGAAAATAAAAAGGGTGCCATCTCCCAGCGCATCACCAAGTCCACCACAGAAGCATTCGATGCCTACCCATGGCAAAATCCCGAAATCGTATGGTTTGAGGCGAGTGATGGGGTAAAAGTACCAGCACGTATTTACCGCCCTGAAAGGAAGGATTCCACCCAAAAAGCGCCAGCCGTGCTTTTCGTACATGGAGCAGGGTATTTGCAGAACGTACACCATTGGTGGAGCTCGTACCACCGCGAATACATGTTTCACCACTACCTTCGGGAGCGAGGATACGTGGTCATGGACATTGATTTCCGAGCCAGCAGCGGATATGGGAGGGATTGGCGGACGGCCATCTACCGACACATGGGCGGCAGGGATCTGCAAGATTATGTAGACGGCGCCAAATATCTCGTCGAATCCGAAGGGGTAGATCCGACTAGAATGGGCATCTATGGAGGGTCCTACGGGGGTTTCATTACCCTGATGGCGATGTTCACACAGCCAAATGTATTCAAGGCGGGTGCCGCCCTACGCTCCGTGGGAGACTGGGCTCACTACAATCATGGCTACACTGCCGCAATCCTCAATACTCCGCTCCAGGATCCAAAGGCCTTCCAAAAAAGCAGTCCCATCTATTTTACGCAGGGCTTGATTGGGCGATTGCTGATCCTTCACGGGATGGTGGATACCAATGTACAGTTTCAGGATATGGTTCGCATCAGCCAGCGGCTCATCGAGCAGGGCAAGACGGGTTGGGATATGGCACTCTATCCTGTAGAAGACCACGGATTCATTGAAGATAGCAGTTGGACAGACGAATACCGCCGCATTTTTGAGCTTTTCGAATCTACCCTCAAATAAGTAGCCATGCCAGATGAAGGACGACCTGCCGAAACCAGCCAAGAACCCAAGGCGCTGATACAAGATATAGGGGCACTCTTCCTGAGGCTGGGGATTTTCGCTTTTGGTGGACCAGCCGCACACATCGCCATGATGCGTACCGAAGTGGTGGGCAAGCGGAAATGGATGGATGACAAGCAGTTTTTAGATTTACTAGGATTGACCCAACTTATCCCAGGACCCAATAGTACAGAATTGGCTATCCACATCGGGCACACCAAGGGCGGTTGGCGGGGATTGGTTTTGGCGGGCCTTGCTTTTATTATTCCAGCGGTATTGATTACCCTAGCATTTGCCTACGCGTACAAGGCTTATGGAAGTCTACCCAGTGTACAGTCATGGATTTTTGGGCTGAAGCCGGCGATCATCGCCATTATCCTTTTTGCCATTTGGCCCATGATCCGAATGCAGATGACCCAGGGACGTGATTACGTATTTGGGATCCTAGCATTAGGGCTGGCTATGATGGGACTTTCTGAAATCGCACTTATTTTTGGAATCGGCCTTGTATTTCTTACTTATGAAGTGATGCGTCAGCGGGCGGTGCTATTTTTTGGAGCACCTGTGCTGGTTGGTATGGGTTTGGGGCAAATTTTCTGGAGTTTTCTGAAGATAGGCTCCATACTTTATGGTTCGGGTTATGTTTTATTTGCCTTTTTGGAAGCTGAACTGGTACAGCCGGGATATTTGAGTAAAGAGGTATTGATGGATGCGATCGCGGTTGGGCAAATTACTCCTGGGCCTGTGTTTTCATCAGTTAGTTTTATTGGTTATCAGATTGCTTCTTGGGAGGGTGCGGCCTTGGCGACGGTGGGTGTGTTTTTACCGAGTTTTGTATTTGTGGGTTTGTTGGTGCCTTTAGTGAAGCTCGTGAAGGACAATAGCTTTTTTGCGTCCTTTCTGGAGGGTGTCAATATAGCTTCGTTGGTGTTGATTGTGGTGGTGTGTATCCAGTTTTCGAGGGAGACGCTCTGGGATCCGAGGGCTCTATTGATTTGGGTAGGCAGTATGATCATTTTGTGGAAGTGGCCTTCTCTAAATACGGCATGGCTGTTATTGGGTTCTGCGCTGATGGGCCATTTATTGTTTGTTTCTTTTTAGGGGTGGTGCCGGTTATTTTTTCTCTCACAGATTTCTCAGATTAGGTTTTTTTTCTCTCACAGATTACACGGATTTCACAGATTAGGTTTTTTTTCTCTCACAGATTACACGGATGCCACAGATACTTTTTTGGCTCACAGATTACACGGATGCCACAGATACTTTTTTGGCTCACAGATTACACAGATGCCACAGATACTTTTTTGGCTCACAGATTACACGGATGCCACAGATACTTTTTTGGCTCACAGATTACACAGATGCCACAGATACTTTTTTGGCTCACAGATTACACAGATGCCACAGATACTTTTTTGGCTCACAGATTACACGGATTTCACAGATGTTTTTTTTCTCTCACAGA